>Ga0207647_10001123_pt1 | contig 20593 bp, 16 predicted proteins | sample KBSCornC2_FD_184295 | JGI IMG/M metagenome (GOLD analysis project Ga0207647, IMG submission 184295) | Corn rhizosphere microbial communities from Kellogg Biological Station, Michigan, USA - C2 (SPAdes) (version 2) | ecosystem: Host-associated > Plants > Roots > Rhizosphere ... | reverse complement strand
CCAACGGCATGAGCCAATATTCGCGCAACGAGCGCAATGCCAACGCGGCGATCGTGGTCGGCATCGAGCCCGCCGATTTCGCCGCGTTCGACGCCAGCGGCAGCCCGCTCGCCGGGATCGCATTGCAACGCGCTTTGGAAAGCCGTGCCTACGCGTTGGGCGGCGAGAACTACAACGCACCCGCGCAATTGGTCGGCGACTTCATCGCCGGGCGCGCTTCCAAAGAGCTTGGCCAGGTGGTGCCCTCATTCCAGCCGGGGGTGAGTTTGGGCAGCCTGGACAGCGCCTTGCCCGACTATGCCGTCCCGGCAATCCGCGAGGCGCTGCCGGCATTCGCCAAGCAGCTGCGCGGTTTCGATCAGCACGACGCGGTGCTGACCGGCGTGGAAACACGCACCTCTTCGCCGATTCGCATCAAGCGAGACGACAGCCTGCAAAGCCTCAATACGCGTGGGCTGTATCCGGCCGGTGAAGGCGCGGGTTATGCCGGCGGCATTCTTTCGGCAGGCGTAGACGGCATCAGAGTGGCCGAGGCGGTGGCGCTGAGCATCAGCGCCGGTCGTGCTCGCGCAGGCTCCTGACCCAATCGACTCGCTGTTGCAATCAAACGCCGCTTTCGCCGATCGCTTTCGCCGCCGCAACCGCGCTCGCCCAAGCCCACTGGAAGTTATAGCCGCCCAGCCATCCCGTGACGTCGACCACCTCGCCGATGAAATACAAACCGGCGAGTGCCGTGGTCTCCATTGTTTTCGAGGAGAGTGCGCGTGTGTCGACTCCGCCCCGCGTTACTTCCGCCTTGCGATAGCCTTCACTGCCGTTCGGCTCGATGCGCCAGTCATTGAGGCTCTGGCCGAGCTTGCGCAACACGCTGTCCGGCAGGTCGGGCAGCTTCTTGCCGGCATGCAAGGCTCCAACTTGCGCACCGAAATGATCGGCAAGACGCTGCGGCATGTAGTCCGCAAGCACGTTGTGCAAAGCACGTTTGTCCTGCGTTTTGCGTTCGATTAACGCGGCATCCAACGGCTCGGTATGGGCGAGATCGATCGCAATGGTTTTTCCCGGCTGCCAGTAACTCGATATTTGCAGAATCCCTGGACCGGACAAGCCGCGATGGGTGAACAACAAGTCCTCGGTGAACTCGGGCGTATTGCCTCTGCCGCCTTCGCCGCGCGGCAAACGCACGACGACCTGCAGCGCCACGCCGGCCAATTTTGCAAAAGGCGCCCAGACTTCCGGCTCGAAAGTCAGCGGCACCAGAGCCGGGCAGGGCGGTACGACGGGGATGTCGAATTGCCTGGCGATGCGGTAGCCCAGATCGCTGGCACCGATTTTCGGGATCGACAGGCCGCCGGTGGCAACGACGAGATCGTTGCAGTGCAACGGACCGTAGCTGGTATCCAAGGCATAACGTGCCTTGCCGAAGTCGCTGCGTCGCAGATTATGAAGCTTGACCGGGTTGAGAATTTCCACGCCGCCGGTGGCGCATTCGCTATGCAGCATGCGCACGATTTGTTGGGCGGAGCCGTCGCAAAACAACTGCCCCTTGTGCTTCTCGTGCCAACTGATGCCGTGGCTTTCGATCTGCTTGATGAAGTCCTGCGGCGTATAGCGGGCGAGAGCAGAGCGGCAATAGCCGGGATTTTCCGAAATGAAATTTTCCGGCTTCGCATCGCGATTGGTGAAGTTGCAGCGACCGCCGCCGGAGATGCGGATTTTCTCGCCCAGGGTGGCTGCGTGATCGAGCACGGCGACGCGCTTGCCGCTCTGCGCGATCTTCGCCGCGCAAAACATGCCGGCTGCACCGGCGCCGAGAACGATCGCGTCATGGAAGGACTTTTGAACTGTATGAGTCGACGAGATGGTCATTCGGACGAGGATCAGAGTTTTGCGGACAGCGAGCGCGTGCTTAGCTGCCATAGACGACCGGGATTAGCGAAGCTTATCGTGGGTAGGAAAGGGCAGTTATCGAGCCGTTTGCAGCCACTGGTCAAGTAGGCAGGGCAGCTATCGGTCCTGGGCAGTGAACAAGCCGAACAGGGCGATGAATACGGAGGTGTCGACGAAGCCGGCGGCGAACGCCAGCAGTGTGCCGGCGGCGAGATTGGATGGAGACTCCGAGGTTTTCAGCCGGTGCCAGGCCAGTGGAACTATATGCTCGCCACTCGCACACAAGATGCCGGTCGACCCGATCAAGGCGACCGCCGACGGAGCGCCGGCGGTCGCACATTGAACGCCCCATGGATCACGCCGACCAAGACATCGGCGAAAGCGAGACCAGATGGATCGTCTTTAGAGCTTGCCCTCGATGAAGGCAAGCAAATCGGCGTTGAGCTGATCCGCATGCGTACTTGCCAGACCGTGCGGCGCGCCTGCATAGATCTTGAGCGTCGCGTTCTTGACGATCTTGGCCGAGAGCTTGCCCGAATTATCGATGGGAACGACCTGATCGTCGTCGCCGTGGACGACGAGCGTCGGCACATCGATCTTCTTCAGATCCTCCGTGTAGTCGACTTCCGAAAACTGCTTGATGCAGTCGTACTGGCCCTTGAGGCCGCCCGCCATGCCTTGCAGCCAGAACGAATCGATCAGGCCCTGGGACTTCTTGGCGTCCGCGCGATTGAAGCCGTAGAACGGGCCAGCGGCGAGATCCTTGTGGAACTGCGAGCGGTCGGCGACGAGGCCCGCGCGGATGCCATCGAATACCTCGATCGGCAGGCCGCCCGGATTCGCCGCGGTCTTCAGCATTTGCGGCGGCACTGCGCCGACAAGCGCGACTTTGGCCACACGCGAAGTGCCGTGGCGGCCGACGTAGTGCGCGACTTCGCCACCGCCGGTCGAGTGACCGACGAGAACGACGTTCTTCAAGTCGAGCTTCTCGATCAGTTCGGCCAGATCGTCTGCGTAGGTGTCCATGTCGTTGCCGTTCCATGGCTGCGCCGAGCGGCCGTGGCCGCGGCGGTCGTGCGCGATGGTGCGGTAGCCACGGCTGGAGAGATAGAGCATCTGCACGTCCCATGCGTCGCCGGAGAGCGGCCAGCCGTGAGAGAAAACGACGGGCTGACCCTTGCCCCAATCCTTGTAGAAGATTTCGGTGCCATCTTTGGTGGTAATCGTGCTCATGAAGATTCCTAGAGGGGAGGGGAATGAAACGCGACGGATTCTTACTTGATATGCGCGCCATGCCGCCGTTCAGTATGACGCGTGTCCGCTTGCTGTGCTTCGGCGTTGCGCACTGCGTTCGCGCAATGATGCCTGCGATTCCACCGCTTGAGCGGAGAAAACGGGTCAAGGCGTCATGTCGAACAACAGCAATTCAGCGTTTTCGTGGGCAAGCACGACGAGTTTTTCCGAGTCGGCCCACGCTGCAGCGTCACCAGTCTCCAGCGTTTCGTCGTTGACCACGACCGATCCACGCGCTACCTGCAGCCAAAGCTTGCGTCCCTTGGCAGGCGCAAAGGTCAGTTCGTGTGCGGCGGCGAGGCGCGTCGCGTACAGGTCGACGTCCTGATGGATCTTGAGCGCGCCGTCGCGCGGGTTGCGCGAGGCGATCAGGTGCCACTGGTTGGCGAGATCGGCCGCCGCAAAGCGATGCTGTTCGTAGCTGGGCTTGAGACCACGCTCCTCGGGGATGACCCATATCTGCAGAAAGTGCACGGGATCGGTCTGCGATGCGTTGAATTCCGAATGCACGACGCCGGTGCCGGCGGTCATGCGCTGCAGCTCGCCGGGCTGGATCTGCGCGCCGGTACCCATGCTGTCCTTGTGTTCGAGCGTGCCGTCGAGCACCCAGGAAAGGATTTCCATGTCGCGATGCGGATGCGCGCCGAAACCTTTGCCCGGTTCGACACGGTCCTCGTTGATCACGCGCAGCGGGCCGAAGCCCATGTGCTCGGCGTCGAAATAGTCGCCGAAGGAGAACGTGTGACGGCTCTTGAGCCAGCCGAAATCGGCGAGGCCGCGGTCTTGCGAAAGTCGGGTGATGTGCATGATGTGCTCCAAAGGGATTCGATGGAGTGCACTCTATGCCGAGTGTCACAGAGCGCCTAGTCGGGCAATTACGAACTCGGTGTTTGCGATTGCCGAACACCCAAGCTTTCGTGATTCAATAGGTCATGGACTACGACTTCAGCGACATCCGCGCTTATATCCAGGTGGTTGAAAACGGCGGCATCAACGCTGCCGCGAGCCGGCTCAACGTGTCGAAATCGCAACTCAGCGCGCGCGTTGCCAGGTTGGAGGGCGAGCTGCACGTGAAGCTGCTGCACCGCTCTCCGCGCGGTGTCGCACTCACCGACGCGGGCCAGCGCTTCTACGAGCACATGCGCGATGTGCTCGCGCGCATGCAACAGGCCGTAGACGACGTGTCCGGCGAGGAATCGGGCCAGATCGTCGGCAGCCTGCGCATCGCCGCGCCGATGACATTCGGTACCGCCTATCTGGGGCCGGTGCTGTACGCCTTCATGCGCGAACATCCGGCGCTCGATCTGAGCTTGGATCTCGACGACCGCTACGTCGACATCCTTTCCGGCGGCTACGATCTCGGCGTGCGTATCGGCCGCTTGTACGACTCCTCGCTGATGGCACGACGCATCGCGGCAAGCAGACGAGTGCTCGTCTGCAGCCCGGAATACGCGCAACGTAACGGCGTGCCCGAGACGATTGAGGACATCCGGCAGCACGATTGCATTTGCTACGGCAGTGCCTCGGTTGCGCCTTACTGGCAGTTCGTACCGCAGGAGGAAGGTGAGGCGCCGCGACAGATCGTCGTACGTGGCCGAGTGCATCTCAACAACGGCGAGAGCATGCGCGATGCGGCGATCGCCGGCCTGGGAATTGCCGCGCTGCCGATGTTCATTGCCGCACCAGCACTGCGTGATCACAAACTGATCGAGCTGTTGCCCGAGTCACCGCTGACAGCCGACACAATCTATGCAGTTTATCCCCAGACACGTTACGTCAGCCGGGCTGTGCGTGCGTTGATAGATACATTGGTCGCAGATTTCGAGCACACGCCACCATGGGAACGGGATAATTTGCGGGGCAAGTCCAATACGATTGGCTCGATTGATTTGAAATCCCGCTGACTCTCGTCGTCGAAATTCGCGTGGGATCAGGCTCCGCCGGAGTAGGTCTGGCCCAACGTGCTTCTTATCTGGAGCAGCTGCTTGCCTCAGGTGTTAGGCGTCGCGATACACTCGTCTTGCCATGAACTGAGAACTCGCACCATGCTTATCCACAGCGCGTTGTTTTGGCTACGCAAAGATCTCAGTGCGTCCGAACGGAACGTGTTCGCCACCGAAGTGCGTCGCCTAGCCACGATTCCGTATCTCCAAAGCGGGTTCGTCGGCCCTCCTGCGCAGACTGAACATCGCTCCGTCGTGGATCATTCGTTCGACTTCGCGACCTCGTTGCACTTCAAGTCCCTGGAGGACCACGAGTTCTATCAAACCAAGTGCGAGCACCACGCAAGGTTCGTTTCGACTTGCCAGTCGCTCTGGGAACGCGTCGTTGTCTACGACATTGCGGCGTAGAGAGTAGGCGGTCTCCCAAAGCATGTTGCCCGTAAGGTTGGTTCCTATAATTAGGGGGAGACTACAGAGGGTAGTGAAATCATTGCCACTTTCTATTTTACATAATATACATTCACGCTAAACGGCGGATGAGAACGGTACTGGCACGAATCTTGATGTTCATCCTGTCCACCACTCAGATGGTCTGCGCATTCTTAGCTGGCCTGACTACGCACTCCAAATGACCAATCCACGCAGTAAGACATGCCCATCGTTCCGGCGAAGCACTCATGGATATGCAGCTATCTGACTTGCGCAGACCACATTGACCAATTTCCTTCCCAAACCCATCAGTTAAGATTAGCCGGGCTTCCGTGAAACGGAATTCTTACTCTTCTTTCGTGACTTTTGCTGGCGTTCCAGCTCGGCCAGGCGCTGCTTCATTATGCGCTTCTGGTGAGCAAGATCCTCTTCCAGCTTCACGCGGCGCTTTGTCTCGCTGGCGACCTTCGTGTGTGCAGCCCGGGCATCCTGCTGAGCGGATTTTGCTTCTTCACGAGCCCGATCGACCTCACGTAGCCAACGCTGCTCGGTAGCTTCAGCACGTTCCCGATCCACTCTAAACGCCTTCTGCGCCTCCTCGCCGGCTAAGCGCAACGCGGCAACCGTCGCCTGAGCCTCAGTGAGCGAGCGAAGGGCGACGGCCAGGGACTGCTGTAAATCGTCGATCCGACGCCGCTCATTTACTAGGTCTGCCTTCGCGGCCTCGCACTCGTGCCGGACGAGTAAGAGGGTCTCCTGCTGAGCTGTCTCCTGAGCCGTTGCCTGCTCAAGCTGAGCCTGCAGCGCGGTTTCCCGCTCCTGGAGCCCTCGCTCGCGTTCTTCCAAGCGGGTTTCAGCTTCCTGTCGGGTCACAACCACCGCCTCGCTCCATAGCGTCATCATGGCGCGTTGCACGGCATCTGGAATGCTTGGCAACTGTGCCCGCGCCTGCGCCGCCAAGCGCCCGGCCAATTCCGCCCACCACACATCGAGCAGCCGCAACAGCGTGTTCGGCGAGCCGGTGCCGAGCTCGGCCCGGACTTTTTCGATGGTCGGCCGCTCGCCGCGCGCCAGCAGCGCATCCGCGGCGCGCGTGACCTGATCCTGGGTGACTCCCCGTGCCATTTCTGCCTCCGATGTCGACGCCCTACTCTTTTGCTTTTGTACTAACGATAAGTGATGATTATCGTTAGTATGGGTACTATTTCGTAGTATAAACTACATTATATGAAAGAAAAAAAATCCCTTCCGACACTTGCCTCGCCGGCTGCCCAATTGCTGCTACCGGAGCAATTGGCCGAGCAAGCGGCCCACGCGGTGCGCGAATTGTTGGCGGAAGCGGCCGCCGCGAATACCACACGCAGCTACGCGAGCGCCCTGCGCTATTGGGCCGGTTGGCATCGCGCACGGTTCGGGATCGAACTGACGTTGCCCGTCAGCGAGGCCACGGTGATCCAGTTCCTGGTCGACCATATCCAGCGGCGCAACAAGACCGGCCTGGTCAGCGAACTGCCAGCCGACATCGACGCGGCACTCGTTGCGGCCGGCCTCAAAGCCAAAATCGGGCCGCTGAAGCTCTCCAGCGTGGCCCACCGCGTTGCGGTGCTGTCGACCGCGCACAAGCTCAAGCGGCGGCCCAATCCGTGCGAACTGCCTAGCGTGCGCACCTTGCTCAGCCGCGCCCGTCGCGCTTCGGTCAAGCGTGGCGAGCGGCCGACCAAGAAGACGGCCATCACCCGACCGGAACTCGAGGCGATGCTGGCGATCTGCGACGATGGCCTCGAAGGGCTGCGCGACACTGCCCTGCTCTGCTTTGGCTTTGCTAGCGGCGGCCGCCGCCGTAGCGAAATCGCCGCGGCCGATATGCGCGATCTGCGCCGTACTGGCGAAGAGACGTACATATATAGGTTGGAGCACAGCAAGACGCAGCAGGCTGGTGTGACGGCCAACTCGACGCCCGATAAGCCGATCATTGGTCGCAGCGCGCGGGCGTTGACGGAGTGGCTGGAGGCTGCCGGTGTCGTCGAGGGGGCGATGTTTCGACGGATCTGGAAGAACCGGGTCGGTCCGGCGCTCTCCCCTGCTTCCGTGGGCCAGATCGTGCAGCGGCGTGCGCGGATGGCGGGGTTAGAGGGGAATTTTGGCGGGCACAGCCTGCGATCGGGCTTCGTTACCGAGGCCGGTAAGCAAGGGGTGCCGTTGCCGGCAGTGATGGCTATGACCGAGCATCGATCGGTCGCGAGTGTCGTGGGGTATTTTCAAGCAGGTCAAGCTGAAGACAATCCGGCAGCGCGACTGTTGAAGTGAAGAATTCGCTGCGTGGTGCGCGCGCAGACGATCGCATCGTGACCGCACCAACATCCCGGATGAAGTAAGCCATTGTCCTTCATAAATATTCTGCAAGTTCAGTTCGGCTCCTCGGGGTGGTCTCGGATTTCGTGCTATTCGTGACGAGCCAAAATTCTGCCCCTGCCCCACGACGGTGGCCCAGTAGCCATTCAGCCATCGAACTGCACGACTTCAAGTAGGTCGCATTTGCGGCAAAATGCCTACGTCGAATACCCATAGACGGTGCCACTGTCGTTGTTCGACGGCGGCACGAACAATTTTCGCATAGCGTTCGGGATTGGGCGCCGGTATGAATCGGTGTCGCCGTTGATTGCAAGTAAGGCAGGCGGCCGCGATGTTGGAACGATCATTACCGCCCCCATCGCACCGAGCACGCAGATGCTCCGCGGTGCACTGAAATCGTTTCGCCCGCTCGAATGTGAGGCCGTATCTGGCCATAAACTCAGAGGGATCCTTGTCCCAAGTCGCCGCGTTGCAGTAGATGCAACGGGCCTCTTGGTTGCGGTATGCGTGGCTGCGCTGCTTTTTAAGTGATGCGGGCATTGATCCAATCTCAAAGGAAAGAGAGAAGATCCGATCGCCCTACAGGTGCATCACGGATACCGCGCTGAATAGCGCTTTCAGAGACGAGCCCGAATGAGTCTCGACGCCAACAGTATCCCTCGCCGAGCCGTCATTGTCACGCACCAACCATGTCAGAGAATTCCTACACAACGTCGCGGGGAATTCGGACACCACGTCCTACATACTAATCGCGCCTCAGAAGCCCCACGCGCGTCAGGCATACCGGAAGAGAAAAATTCTAAATTGGCCTTGGCCTGAGCAAATGCTACGTTCATCTGCTGTGCTAGCTGGCGAACAAGGTGCGCGGCGACTCATATATTTGTTGACCAGCTCGCCAGGCTGCCACGGAACGTATTCCAATTCGTATCTTTGTCGATTTTCAACGACCGTATCCGCCGCTCCCCGCGCCGGAACATCCACTGCGAATGCTCGATCACCACCTCGATCAAATCAACCACTGCCATCCTTGGCGAGCGCTTGGATAAGTGCACTGCATGTATCTCCTGAATCTGCCCCCCTCCCGTTCGGAATGTGACCAAGAACGGTTCGCAATTCATGAATCTGACAACATCATCTGATTCGCTGTGCACCGACCAAGCGAAAACGTTGAGCTTCATCAGGTCCAAAAGCGCGTGTATGCAGACGTGCAGCCACCGGCCAAAATGGGACAGTGCCTGTCGCGAAAGAATGTCACGCGCGCCCTCTGGCGAAAGCTCCCTGTCTATATGGCCGCCCATGCGATTGCGAATGAGGGATAAGTCACCCTTGTGGTCAATGGGCACGAGTTCGCTGAATTCACTTTTTATCTCTGCGACCTCGGCCGTGATCCCGGGCTTCAGCCATTGCCGAGCATCGGGATCGCCCACAATCTGATCGCAAAGGCGTACGACCGAGCCAGCAAACGTATGAAGTTGAACTGAGAACTGTTTGAGCTGGCGCTTTCGTTTGGTCGCATTCTTCTGCGCTGCCGCGCTTTCAAGAGCAACTTCGATGTCGCGAAGCGCCTCCAGACAGTGCCATAGCTTTAGGGCCATTGCGTTGGCCGGATACCACCCTTCGGACAGTTGTTCGTCTAGGGAATCTACGATCGAGCGAACCCGAGAGTCCTCGTAAATGGGCATTCCGCGGTGCTCTTCCGTAGGAAGCTCACTCGCCCCGTCCTGCTCTTTTTCCACTGGGGGCATGCCGAATTCCTCTGCCGCTCATTGGTGTTTCCACCTCCTATTGGAAGATAGGATCTCGAAAAGACGTTTCAGTTATGCGGTACTCGGAGCGGTCTGTAGCTTGAAGATATCTGCCTGGCCAACAGTTTGAGTAAGAACTCACGGCTGCCGGCGGGTGTGACCTTACGTCGATACACGCTTTCGCGAAATCGAGGACGGCAAAGATGACAAGCATTCGAATAAACGTTCCGCATAAACGAACCCCATACGCTTAACTGCCCCCTTTTCGAAGTAGAAGAGCCAGGCGACGAGCAGAGCGAATGAAATCAGAAGTGTCAAACCAGCAGCTAGGCCTGGATCCGCGAAATGCACTGGAACAAACTGAGGTGGATTCACCTGCAGGATTTTTGCGATCAGTAGTCCATAGACGATACCCAAGAGGCATGACACGATACCGATCAGCTTCATCGCCAGCATGTTGCGGTGAAATCCGTACGCGATATTTTCTTTCAATAGGAGCTGTTTGTTGGAGCGCGTGAGCTCCCGCAGTCGCTTCGTTGCCCCGACGTAGGTGTCGTCAGCCTTGCTGGGATCGGCAGCTTCATCCTCAGCAGTAGGCATGGCGATACCTAACTTGGCTGTGAAGGCGGCGTGATAGCGCTGCTTGCTGATGCTATCCAAAAATTTGTCGCGATGGCGCAAAGCAATGGTTGTGGGTAGCCCACCCCACTCATTGACCAGTTTCTCTTCCAACTTCTTACCACGACCCCGTGCGATGCTGGCAAGCGCGTAAATGGCGCCACAGCCCGCGAGCAAGCCGATAACGCCAGTCAATGCGGGGTGCCTCGCACCGTAGACGCACAGGAGTGGAACGAGCAGCGGCAATGCGACCAATAGACCAGGGATGACCCGCGCCTTGCGTTCGTAGGGGTCGTTGATGAGCTCGAATATCGTTGTCATGAAAATTTAGGTCTGTATCATAGGGTTGGATATCTCATCGCTTTTTTTAAAGTGCTGCGCCATTGTGATTAGCGTTCGTTGGAAGTGACGGTCAAATCTACCAGACTCCACATCTACTTCTTTCGCTAATCGATCGGCTCGGACCCGAACCACTGCCGCATGTCCAGAGGCGTGTTACGACCGTCCTGTTGGATGATGTCGACGAAAGCGTCCGCGGCCGAAGAAAACTGCACCAGGGGAAAAGTTTCTTGGCTGCATCGTTCCGGTGCGCACCAGTGCGCCGTGGCGGTTAGCGCGAAATGCTGGCGACAAGCCACAGGACGATGCGCGTAGATGCTGCAGCGGCCCTGCTTCAGAAAGGGACACGCCTGCCCGCGAAAATCCCCTGCCGGTTTGGTTCTGGCCAAGCGGCGATGGCCGGTCCACGCTTCGATGAACTGCGCCTCTAGCGGAAAGACACTGACGTTGTAATGGCAGCAACTGCTACAGCCTGCATGGCATGCGACAAAGGGCGCGACAGCATCGCTGATTTGGGCCAACGCGGCGTAAAGCGCACGAAGTCGGCTGGCGGCGGACCCGGATAGCCCCGCTATCTCTTCGGCCAAGCCGTCTTCCCGTGCCACGATGTCTGGCGAGAGCTCGTTGAGCAATCGGTCAAAGTTCCGCTGGGCTATGGCGCGCGCGGCGATGGGATCTGCATCGATCGGGGTAGTCATAGCTAGCGCATCTCACCGAGTGAGATGCCCAAGCCGTTTTCGCCGGCGATCGCCATCACCGCCGGGATGCCGTCTGCACTTAATTGCATCGTCAGGGTGGCCAACAAGGCGGCGTCCAAGACGCTCGGGGTGTTGGAAAGGCCCCGGGGATGTGAATGCCACTCGCCCACGTAGCTGACCATTCGCTGCGTCAGCCGCTGGCACTCCTCCAACGTTTCCAGGACGTTGAGCTTGCCGCGGGTGAATCCGGATTCGTCTGCTTGGCTGTCGAGCGGCGCCGTCCAGCCATCCACTAAGTGGATCGTCCGGAGTTTCTGGTCGACCACGCCCACGAGCACGCCACCGGTTTCGGCGGGAAAGGCCGCACGCCGAGCCCGCTCAAGTTGGTGCTCGAGCTCTTCGTCCCAGCGCACCTGCCAGTTCCCCAGGTGCATTGAACAGGTCGCCGCCGGCGCAACGTGGTTACAAGTGATGGCACCGGTGTCGTCGTTAAGTGTCCAGACGCAGATCTGTGCACTCTGCACGGCCACACCGCGCCGAATGCGCCGAGCCAGTTGCGCGGCGTGCAACTGGACCAGCTCGTTCGACAAGATGAGTGAGCGATCTCGGCAGCCGGCACCTGTGCGAACCAGTTGACTGGCTTCCAGATGTGCGCGACCCCATGGCTCCTTCAGCAGAGCCCGATAGTATTGGGCCTCTAGACTAGATACGCGGATCGCTCGCTGGGCATCTTCGAGCAAGAGCACGGCGCTCAAACCCGAGGGGGTGAAAAAGGCCGAAGCAATCCGCGGACCGTCGCGCTCGGCCAAGTCACGAGGGACGTCGACAGTGGTAGTGGCGTCTACCAGCAAGCTAGCCCGCTTGATGGCTGCATCCAGTTCCGCGTTGCCAAGCGCATTGGCGCGGGCGACGATAGCCGTGGCATCGGTTAAGGGCGTATCGAGCAGCGAGTCGATACGCTGGCGCACCAGCTCGGCCTTGAACTGGCCTACTTCGCGAAACGAGGCAATGTGCCGGATCGGGTTGTGAGGATCGAGCGTGTCGTGATCGACGAGGTCCCAGTGCCCCCAGCCTTCGCGACTCCAAAGCTCGGCCAATACCGAACCCAAGGCACCTGTGCCCGCCAGCACGCCATGAAACATTGCGTCGGCTTCCGAAACTCCGGACATCCACCGCGCCATCGCACGGTCGGGGCTAAACCGAACGTCGACCGGATAAAGCGTGTAGTCCCTCCAGCGATCGTCCTGCGGTTCCGACGGTGGCTTGTCTGGTGGCAAATACTGAAAGGAGAACGCCGGCTTGGCGGAGTCCAATTGTTGCAGCACGCCCAAGGCCAAACCCAAGCGTGCGAGATCAATTTCCAAGATGAATCCTCGAACGTCGGTACGCAGCACCTGTCCATCGATCAAACGCGGAATACTCGCCAGCAACAGGACGCGTCGAGGGGGATGGCTCGTGGCAAGCGCAATGCCAGACAGTCCTCGCGAGCGCATTGCGTCGAGCAACCCCGGAAACAAGGACGTACCCATGGCTTGGAGCCGCTCCTGGAGCTCGCCCAACGTATGCGGGGGCGACTGGACCGGGAGGTGGGCGATGGGTGCAACGGTGATCTGTAGTAGGTCAAAATCGGGCAGTGCACTGGCCGCGACGGCAGCGCGCTCAACAATCATCGTCGCGCGCCGTCCCGCCTGCACAACTCGTGTCAGGCGCAAGGCGACGACGTCCTCTGCTTTGGCCCGCGACAGCTCCGCCGGGACCAGACCTGCTCCCCTGTCGTGTAGAACAACTGCTCGAGTGCCTGGTCGGCGGCGTGCAAGGTACCGTCGGCAGTCTTTTCCAACCAACGAAGGACTTGGCGAAGGTGCGTCTGCGGCGTCCAGCCACGTTCGACCGTCGACCAAGACAGCTCGTATAGGCACAGGGAACGTGGCTGCCCCGGCCCCACCGCGTTTTGGTGCAGGGTGGCCGGGAAGTCCTTGCGCAGCGCACGAACCTCCACCGGCATCTCGCAGTCGGGCCTAAACGTCAGCGCGAGCCGCTCGCGTCGGTGGATGCCTGCGCTGTTGGCCGGTGCGACCGTGCCGTCGCCGGCATCGACGACAATGGCGAGGAAGTTGGGATCACCCTCGATTCGGAGGAACTCGACGACCTCGAAATCAGGGTGTGCCTCACACGCCCGAAGCAACTCCTTCAGGTGTGCGTTCTCGGGATCGTCGGTGATGGCCGGTACGACGCTTCCCCAGACATTCTGTTCCACAGCTAACCTGCGCGCGGTGCTGCGACGGCAGCCACCGCCGCCGCCGCCGAGGTCCGCGCGGCCTTCTTCTTCGCCCCGGCGGCTGTGATCTCGATCTCCAGGGGCTCAGGCGCCCAGGTGTTGGGCGTTTCGCCGGTGCAGAAGAACAGCCCGCCGACGCCGGTCAGGATCGACTTGTATTCGCGCTGAGCGCGGATGCATGGCGGATCGGCGTCATCGTCCTTGATGGGCTTGCAACTGGCGATGATCAGTGCGCCAGTGCGGGCCTGCGCGAGCGCGGACCGAGCATCCGCCGAGACCTTGACCTTTTCCTTGAGCTGGGACCAACTGTCGTTGGACAACGTGTGCCACGAACAGTGGTGCGGCGCCTGAAGGACATCGTAGGCGAGTACATCGGGGGTATCTTTGTAGCGAGTCCAAAGCCGCTCCCAGATGGCCACCTCGGCATCGCCGGCGGTCAGGAAGCGGCAGCTGTCCAGATGTGCGAGGGAGCTTGCAATCTTCATGTTCAAGATCGTGCTTGAATGGTTCTTCGATAGCACAGCCTCGTCTTCCTCGCTTTGCTGCGGTCGCGGTGCGAGCAACTGCGCGCTGAAGTACGAGTTGTGGCACCCGTTGACCTGCTGGAAAGTATCGCCGGTCCGGACAAGGATCGCAGTGAGGTCATCGGTCTTGCCGTTTTCGTCCTCGCCCAGGATGAGGATGCGATCACCATCGCCTACGCTGCAGTCACGGAAGCGCTGGACGCGACGCTTAGCTTCCTTGTTGAACGCTTGGGCGTCCGAGCAGAGCGGGTGTGTCTTGCAGGCACGCCGGAACACTATCGGCGAAGACCAGATTTCGCGGATCACGATGCGCTTTTGCGCATCGGGCTTTTTGTCATCGGCGTAGTCCGCAAGCGGCCCTAGGTGGAAGTGCTTTTCAAATCCGGTGCAGTGATCTTTATCCGGATGGCTCAGGAGAAAGGCGTCGACGTACGGGCGACCCTTTTCGTCTCGCGGCAACCGCGCCCGTAAGTCGGCGGCCACGTCGCGGGTGGTGTCCTCAGGATCGTCCGCAGCCACACGGATGTTCACGTCGATCAGGATGGTGGTGGTCACGGAATCGGCCAGGCGGACGAGGGTCATGTCGCCATTGTCGACGGGGAAGAAGGTGAGATTGGCGTTCAAGAAGGGGCACCTGCGAATGGAGCCGTGGCTTACTACCGGTCACGGAGCGGTAGAGGTATAATACCATGATTCAATAGATGGGTATATTCATTGTGCGCGATATTATCATTTTTATAAATACTTTTAAATCAATATGTTAGCTTCGGATGACACTAAGCGCGGGCGCTGGGGGCAGGCAAGACGCCTTGAATTTATCGACTCTCGCCTATGCTGGCTCGGCCGGATCAACCGCAAGGAAATCACTGAGTTCTTCAAGATTTCCGTTCCCCAAGCATCGTTAGACCTGTCGGAATACCAGGCCCTAGCCCCCGGCAATATGGTCTACGACCGCACCGAAAAGTCCTATCTGGCTAGTTCGGAGTTTCGGCCAGTTCTAACCGACGGCAGCAGCGGCCGGTATCTGGCCGAGTTGTATGCGCTGAGTACCAGCATGATTTCGCCGGACATTAGTTTTCTGGGCTGGGTCCCGGACGCGGACGTCGTACGCCATCCAACGCGAATGGTGTCACCCGGAGCCCTTCGAACGGTGTTGCATGCAATTCACGATCGCGGCGTACTTAGCATCCACTACCAAACCATGACGCGGCCGGATCCGACCGTGCGCCTGATCAGTCCGCGGGCCTTGGCCTACGACGGCTATCGCTGGCATGTGCGCGCCTACTGCTATCTTCGAAAGGATTTTCGCGATTTCGTGTTTGCCAGGATTCTCAATTTGGCAACCGCGGTGGCGCCGATGTCGGAACCGCCGCCCGACGACGAGTGGGAGCGTGAGCTGTCCGTGATCATCGGCCCTAATCCCGCGCTAGATGACAATCGCAAACGCATCCTGGCACTTGACTATGGCATGACCAATGACCGACTGGTTGTGAAGACGCGCCAAGCACTCGCCTACTATCTCTTGCGCCGGCTTGGACTAGACACTCCGGTGGACAAACCACCGGAGGAGCAGCAGATCGTCCTGATAAATCGTGACGAGCTTGTCCCCTTCTTGAAGCAACTCAGAAGCGCTAGTGAACATTCCCAAGCACGTTTTTCCACGTCGTAGCGATCATCACGATTACCAGGGGCAAGGACCAATGGCCAAGAACATTTTGATTTTTGCGGATGGGACCGGCCAGGCAGGCGGTCTAAAACCCGATCAGGAGATCAGCAATGTCTACAAGCTGTTTCGCGCGACACGCATTGGCCCGGAGAGTCCCATCGATCCTGCGCATCAACTGGCGTTTTATCACCAGGGCTTAGGCACTGCATCTGAAAAAAAGGGTATCCACTTCGGCTGGTGGGATCGCATTCGCACCTTAGCAGGGGCCGCCGCGGGGTTGGGCATCTCCAAGAATGTCGCCGACTGCTACGAAGCGATTCTTCGCGTGTATGAGCCGGGCGATCGCATTTATCTCTTCGGGTTCAGTCGCGGTGCCTACACCGCGCGCAATGTCGCCGGCGTGCTCAATCTCTGCGGCGTGCCGACTCAGGATGGAAAAGGAAATCCGCTACCGCGCTCCGGACGTGCGTTGCGGGCCATCGCAGTTGAGGCGGTGACGAGAGTCTACGATCACGGTGCGGGCAAACCGCGGAAGCAATATGAGCCCGAGCGCGAAGAGCAAGCGCGTCGCTTTCGCAAGAAATACAAGGCAGGCGACGATCCAAACCGTGGAGATGTCTTTCCCTATTTCATCGGTGTTTTTGATGCAGTGGCAGCGCTAGGGATCTCGGCATTCCAACAGGTCATCATCATCATGCTTTGGATTGCATTCTGCGCCGCGTTAGCCGCTGCAATCGGCTGGATCGGGAAGGTCTTTTGGGGTTTCGGCTTCCTTCCCAGTTTCGGAGTAGTCTTAGGCGCTCAGGCTGTCATCGCCAGTGCGATGTTTTTTTTGTCGACCTTCAAATACATTCGAGGCTTTCCAAATAAGGGCAACTTTCATTTTCATTTCGCACGCTGGTCCAAGAAAAACTACGATGGTTATCTCGATCAGCGTATCAACTACATTCGGCATGCGATGTCGATTGACGAGACACGCAAGGACTTTCCACGCGTCCAGTGGGGCTCATCGCATTTCGCGCAGCGCGCAGTCAACCCCGGTGAGCCAATCCAGCTCGCCCAGGTTTGGTTTGCGGGTAACCATTCCGACGTCGGGGGCAGCTATCCCGAGGAAGAGTCCCGACTGTCGGATATCTCACTGCGCTGGATGAAGGAGCAAGCCACCGCGTTGCCGGATCCAGTGATTGTGGACGAAACCCGGCTGCATACCTTTCCCGATCCGGCTGGCATGCAGCACTCCGAAGTCGAAAGCCTGCGCGAGAAGTATCCTTCTTGGTTGCCGTGGAAACTGTCCTGGCCGACGCAAGCGCGCGTGGTCGCTGACGAGGGGGAGTTGCACCCGACGGTCTATGAGCGCTTTGCACTGGCGCGCGTTTTACAGTGCGGTACCTGGCGGCCCTATCGACCCGAACCACTGCGCACGCATCCTGGAGTGGACCAGTATTACCAAGGATCGTGATGAGCGACCGGGACGGAGTGATCTTGTTTCCGGTACATTTTTTTTGTAGCGGTCAAACCAGCCTACTGCCCCTCCCTACCCGCGATAAGAATTGGTAATCGCCCTACGCCACTTTGCCAATGGCCGCAAACGGCCGACTGCCGACAGTTGAGCTCGGCCAGGCGGCCGTGGCCGCGAGAACCGCCCGGGCTCTGCATTTTGGCTTTCCCTAGCCAAGTTTCGATTGCCGAATATTCCCCGCCTGCACGCAGTTGCTCGATTCCCGATACGCATTTTATGAGATGCGGCGGTATTAGGCGGCATCGTTCGTACGCCGTCGAAAAACGTACCTCAAATCGGCCAATACACGCGTAGCTGGCGCTCCCGCGCGCTACAACAATGCGCAAGCCGCGTATACGGAGGATCAGCGTCAGATCAGGCACGGAAAGTCGCCTCGAAGTATTCGCTCTTCACACTCGGCGTCTTATCGAAACCAACTACATGGAGGGAAATATGTTCAATCCCAATTTCATTTCCGCGAATCGCTCGCGCGTGGGCTTGTTGGCCCTGGCGCTGGCTGCGAGTTGTTGCGCAACAACGGCCAACGCGGTCACCTACTACATCGACGCCCTCGCCGGTTCCGACAGCGCCGCCGGTACGAGTACGACCAGCGCGTGGCAAACACTGGCCAAAGTGAACGCGACGACCTTTTCCGCGGGCGACCAGATCCTGCTTCATACCGGTCAAAGCTGGTCGGGGCAACTTCACCCACTGGGGTCCGGCACGGCCACAGCGCCCATCGTCATTTCGAACTATGGCGGCGGCGTAAAACCGATCATCAACGGCGGCTCGCTCAGCAGCGGCGGCGCGGTCTATCTGTACAACCAGGACGGCTGGACCATCGACGGTCTCGAGGTCGTCAACGACTCGGGGATTCCCAATATAGGCACTATCAGCGCAGGCCCCCTCGGCGGCGGAACCGGCATCAACCGAAGCGGTATCTTCGTCGACAATGAAAGCGCCGGAGTTCTATCCGGCATCACGATCCAGAACAATTACGTGCATGACGTAAACGGTTGTTTTGCCTGCAGCGGCGACGATCCGCACGCCAACGGAGGAATCATCGTCGTGGACGATGCATCGAACGTGGCGTTTTCCGACGCTCTGGCCATCGGAAACGAGAGCTACAACAACGTGCAGATTCTCAACAACACGGTTAGCAACGTCGGCCGCGAAGGTATCGTCTTCTGGGACAATTCGGCGGGGCTCAGCTATCTCGTTCTTGCACCTGCCGCTTTGAGCAACAACATCAAGATTCAGCGGAACGGCGTATACAACGTCGATGGCGATGGAATTACCATCTCGGGAGCGCAGAACAGCCTCATAGACCACAACATCGTCGGCGTGGCGGGTTTAGTGACACTGGCGAACTCAACTCAGGCTTCATCTGGCGGCATCTGGGCCATGAAAACGATCGGCGTGACGATGCAGTACAACGAAGTTTATGGCGTTCTGAGTGCCGCGGGGGTCGATGGGCAGGCCTTCGACAATGACTTCTACTCCGACAACACCATCGTTCAATACAACTACAGCCACGACAACCAGGGCGGCTTCATGTTGATGGAGGGGCAGCCGATCTTGGGAGGAACCAACCTCACCGTGCGCTACAACCTCAGCGTCAACGATGCCTATAGCGGCGTGAAGGGCGTGTTCACTTCGGAATACGGGACCGTTGGCACCGTCAATATCTACAACAACACAATCTACATCGCCGCGGGATTGCCCTCCAACCCGATCTTTTGCGATGGGTGTTACCCCTATTTTGTAAATGCAAATATTTGGAAATTCGACAACAACATCATTGCAAACTTCGGCACCGGCAACTACACCAATCCGGCGGGACCCTACGTCGCCGTCTCCAACAATCTGTTTTTCGGTAACCACCCGTCGGGCGAGCCGGCGGATGCCCATAAGATCATCTCCGATCCGCTGTTTGTGTCACCTTCGTCGACGGCACCGTACGGCACGGGATCCGTATCGGGATATCAGGTAAGACCCGGCTCCCCTGCGATCGGCGCCGGTGCCGTCATCTCGAACAACGGCGGCCTGGACTACTTCGGCCGAACCGTGTCACCGACGGCAGCGCCGACGATCGGCTTCTACGAAGCCAACCACCTCTGATACGGAGAAACGGGCCGGCCATGACGGCATGCCTCATCGAAACTTGGATTCTCGGCCTTCTTCCGGGCTGCTCGGCCCGGAAGAAGATTGCAGAAATGTCGTCCACGAGACGTCGCTCGAGGACGGAGCTTCTAGCGACGGCCGGATCGTTTCCACTCCGCAGGGCAATCAAGTCGTCAAGCGCGTACTCGGCAAGCTCAAGGTCCATTCGGAATGGCTCGCCGCCCCGACCATCGCGGATCGATCTGGACACCGGCAAACGGCCTGAGCAGAATGTGCCCACGTGCAAAACGTGGGGCGGTTTCGATGCCGGAACATGCGACGGTTGCCGAACAGTCGCCCCTCGAACCCGAGCCAGCAGCGAGAAGTAAACCCACGGACACACGACGCGGCAACAGTTCCACATCAGTCCGAGCGTACGTCGCCAAGCAAACCGACTTCAGAACCCGCAAAAACCACAACCGCCAGCGCCAAAGTCGACCAATCTGCCTCAACCCAAGACTGAGAACAAACCCAAAATCGAGCCGAAGACGCTAGTGAAAAAAGACAACCAGGATCATCGCGATGACAACAACGGACATGACGTTCAAGTCTAATTGACATTTGTGTTGCAGCCGGATGCTGGATGGCATTGCCTCCGCAGTACTTGCGGCAGTCAGCCAGCTACTTGCCCTTCCCTACCCCATCGTGCGGCTCCGTTAAAGCTATCTCGCACTACGACGATCGCTGCGCCGCGGGGGTGGCGCAAACGCGCAGGTCGTCGCCATCGAAGCGTTGATATCCCTAGTCAGTCCAACGTTCGTCAGCTTCCAGTCGCGCTCTTACGCTGGGCAAAGATCTCTCGCAAACGCTTCTTATCTATCTTGCCGACGCTCGTACGTGGCAATTCGTCGATCAGGATGATCTCGTCGGGCAGCGCATAACGGCTGATTTCGCCGTTGTCGACGTGAACCTGCAGGTACTCGCGCAGCATGGCTAGATCAACGACCGCGGCCTTCTTCGCCACGATGAATGCAACGGGACGCTCGCCCCAGCGTGCATCGGCAGCACCGATGAATGAAGCTGCCGTGACGTCGGGGTGACGCATTGTAAGGTCCTCCATCTCGCACGAGGAAATCCATTCGCCGCCAGTTTTGATCACGTCCTTGAGACGGTCGCGAATCGTCAGGCGACCGTCGCTCGACACAGTCGCGACGTCTTGC
>Ga0207647_10001122_pt1 | contig 20595 bp, 18 predicted proteins | sample KBSCornC2_FD_184295 | JGI IMG/M metagenome (GOLD analysis project Ga0207647, IMG submission 184295) | Corn rhizosphere microbial communities from Kellogg Biological Station, Michigan, USA - C2 (SPAdes) (version 2) | ecosystem: Host-associated > Plants > Roots > Rhizosphere ... | reverse complement strand
GCGGACGCCCTCCCGGCTCCTCGCGGTGTCGATGGAGGATCTCTTGGGTGTGATCGACCAGCCAAACATCCCCGGCACGATCGACGAACACCCGAATTGGCGCCAGCGCCTCCCGGTTACGCTCGACAAGATCGCCGCCAAGGTTAATCTTGCGGCCTTGAAGGCTGCGACGCGGGAACGTTCACTGCCCGGCGGGAGTTGACGCGCCGGAAATTTCTCGGGCTCGGAAACATTGTCTCAGAGGATCGAGGACTATGCGCTGATCGGCGATTGCGAGACCGCTGCGCTGGTGGGGCGCAACGGCTCGATCGACTGGCTGTGCTGGCCCGCGTTCGATTCCGATGCCTGCTTTGCCGCAATCCTCGGCACGCGCAAGAACGGCCGCTGGCTGATCGCGCCGGGCGAGGAGGCGACCCGCACATCGCGCCGCTACCTCGGCAACACTCTCATCCTCGAGACGCGGTTTGAGACCAGGAGCGGCATTGTCGAATTGATCGACTTCATGCCGCCGCGCGGCAAGGCGTCAGACATCGTGCGGCTGGTGCGCGGCGTCAGCGGCACGGTGAAGCTGCGGATGGAGCTCGTGATCCGCTTCGGCTTCGGCGTCGATATTCCCTGGGTGCGCCGTTGCAAGGACGGCTCGCTGCTGGCGGTCGCCGGCCAGGACATGACCGTGCTGCGCACGCCGGTCGAGACCCGGGGCGAGGACCTGACGACGGTCGCCGAATTCGAGGTGAAGGCCGGCGAGACCGTGCCGTTCGTGCTGACCTACGGCCCCTCGCATCTCGATCCGCCCGCGCCGATCGACCCGGAGATCGCGCTCCAGGAGACCGAAAAATTCTGGCAGGACTGGTGCAGCCGCTGCACGCGGGACGGCGAGTATCACGATCTCATCATGCGCTCGCTGATCACGCTGAAGGCGCTGACCTTCGACCCGACCGGCGGCATCGTCGCGGCGCCCACGACCTCGCTGCCCGAGAAGCTCGGCGGCAGCAGGAACTGGGACTACCGCTTCTGCTGGCTGCGCGATGCCACCTTCACGCTGCTGGCGCTGATGAACTCGGGTTACACCGAGGAAGCCTCGGCCTGGCACAATTGGCTCTTGCGCGCCGCCGCCGGCTCGCCGGCGAACATGCAGATCATGTACGGCATCTGGGGCCAGCGGCGGCTGCTGGAATGGGAGGCGGGCTGGCTCGACGGCTATGAGGGCGCCAAGCCGGTGCGCATCGGCAATGCCGCGCATGCACAGCTCCAGCTCGACGTCTACGGCGAGCTGATCGACGCCTTCCACCAGTCGCGCATGGCGAAGCTGAAGCTCGATGACGAGAGCTGGGCGCTGGAATGCGCCGTGCTCAACCATCTCGCCGAGGTCTGGGACCATCCCGACAACGGCATCTGGGAACGGCGCGGCGAGCCGAAGCACTACGTCTTCTCCAAGGTGATGACCTGGGTCGCCTTCGACCGCGGCATCAAGAGCGCCGAGACCTTTGGCTTCAAGGCGCCGCTGCTGCATTGGCGCGCGCTGCGCGAGGCCATTCATCGCGACGTCTGCAACAAGGGCTTCGATGCTGAGGAAAACGCCTTCGTCGAGTCCTACGGCTCAAAGCTGCTCGACGCCAGCGTGCTGCTGCTGCCGGCGGTCGGCTTCCTGCCGGCGGAAGACCCGCGCATCCGCGGCACCATCGCGGCCGTCGAAAAGCACATGATGCGCGACGGCTTCGTGCTGCGGCACGATCCGCGCGAAATGTCCGAGGAAAAGCAGCCGATCGAGGGCGCATTCCTCGCCTGCAGCCTGTGGCTGGCCGATGCCCATGTGCTGGCCGGCGATCTCGACAAGGCGCAAATGCTGCTCGACCGCGTGGTCGGCATCGCGAACGATGTAGGCCTCTTGGCCGAAGAATATGATTCAGGCGCCCGGCGCCAGACCGGCAATTTCCCGCAGGCCTTGACCCACATCGCGCTGATCAACACCGCGCACAACCTGTCGGCGGCACGGCAGGAGAGCGAGAAGCCGGCGGTGCAGCGGTCGAAGTAGTGACTTAGCCAACCCCATTCAGCTTCAAAATCATCTCCATCGCCTCGGCAAAACCGTCCTGCTCGTTGGTTGCGGTGACGTGGGTGGCCTGGTCCTTGACGCTGTCGGTGGCATTGCCCATGGCGATCGAGACGCCGCTGACGCGGAACATCGCAAGGTCGTTCTGCATGTCGCCGATGGTGGCGACCGCGTCGGTGGAAATGCCAAGGCGCTTGGCCATCGCCTGCACGAAGGTGCCCTTGTCGAAGCCGGGCGGCGTGATGTCGAGATAATAGGTCTGCGAGCGCACCGCGGTCGCCTCGCTGCCGAGCGCCTCCTGCATCGCCTTCTCGCAACGCTCGAGCCCGGCGGCGTCGGCGCTGGCGCCGACGATCTTGCAGGCGCTGGCGAGGTACGGCGAAAAATCCGTCACGATGGTCGGGTCGGAGCGGATGGTGTGCCGCTCATGGGCGACGTATTTGCCGCTGGGGTTGTCGATCAGCCATTTGTCGGTGGTGAACAGCCAGATGTCGGCGCCGAACTCCCGGAGGATCTGCAAGGACCGCTCGGCGGCGGCTGCGGGGATGAGGTGCTGCTCGACCGGCCTCATCTCGGGATCGACGATCGAGGAGCCGTTGAACGGGCCGACCGGCAGCCACAGCGCCAGCGGCTCGATCAGGAAGCGCATGCCGATGGCGGGACGGCTGGAGGTGATGGTGAAGCCGATGCCGGCCTGGTGCAGCCGCTGCACCGCGGACCTCGCACGTTCCGTCAGCGTCTTGTCCTTGGTCAGCAGCGTGCCGTCGACGTCGGACACCACGAGAGAGATTTGCGTCATGGCAGGACCTTGGGTATTGCGCCGCCCAGTTTCAATTGCCGCACGACGCCGTCCACGATCGCCTCGACGGTTTCGTCGATCGAGACGGTGATGACGTGCTCGCTCGCCTCCGGGGCTTCCAGCGTGTTGAACTGGCTGGTCAGCAGCCCTGGCGGCATGAAATGGCCCTTGCGGTGTGCGAGCCGTTCGGCGATCAGCTCCTTCGTGCCCTTCAGGAAGACGAAGCGGACGTCGTCGCGCCCCCGCAGCAGCACGTCACGATAGGTGTGCTTCAGCGCCGAGCAGGCGATGATGACGTGCTGGCCGCTCCTGCAGACCCGTTCGATCTCGTCGGCGATGGCGTTCAGCCAGGGCCAGCGGTCCTCGTCGGTGAGCGGATGGCCGGCCTTCATCTTCTCGACATTGCTGGCGGGATGAAAGCTGTCGCCGTCCTCGAAGCGCCAGCCGAGCCGCTCGCCCAGCGCCTCCGCAACCGTGCTCTTGCCCGAACCCGACACGCCCATCACGATCAACGCACAAGGTGCTTCAACGCGGCCCACGAATTTCCTCCGGAAGCGCGGCCTGGTCGACCAGCCAGACGGTCTCACCATTCGAGCGCGCGCGTACAGCCGGCAGAGTCTCGCCATTGAGGAGGCGCGTCAAGATCGGCTGCTTGTCATGTCCCGCAATCTCGAACAGCATTTCGCGGCAGGATGCAAGGACGGGCAGGGTGAGGGAGACCCGCGGCACGAAGGGGGCCACATTGGCCTTTGGCACCCCGACGACCCAGCGCTGCATTTCCTCGATCTCGGGATAGCCGGGAAACAGCGAAGCGGTGTGGCCGTCCGGGCCGGCGCCCATCAGAACCAGGTCGAACAGCGGCCGGGCCGGATCGAGGCTTCCCGAACCATAGAAGGCCTGCAGCTCGCGCGCATAGGTCTCGGCGCTTTGATCCGGGCTTTCGGCCGCGGTCGGGATCGGGTGGATATGGCCGGAGGGCGCGTTGCGATCGAGAAAGGCCGCGCGCGCCACCGCCATGTTGTTGAGGGGATCGCTCTCAGGCACGAAGCGCTCGTCGCCGATGAACCAGTGCACGCGATCCCACGGGATTTTTCCACGCCAGGCATCGCCGCCGAGCAGCTGATAGAGCTTCTTCGGGCTGGAGCCGCCGGTGAGGCAGATCGCGATTCGCCCCGCGTTGGCCGCAATCCGCGCCATGACCCGTTCGGCCGCGGCTTGCGCAAGGGCCTCGGCGTCGGCTGCGACGATCAGCTCCGGCTGGCCGGCCGCCGCCATCACGAAAACTTCCGCCAGCTTCGTCCGTCGCGCCGGAGCAGCTCATCTGCGCAGGCGGGGCCGTCGCTGCCGGCTTCATAGGTCTCGATGCCGTTGGTGCCCTCGCTCTTCCAGGCGTCCAGGAACGGCTGCACCGCCTGCCATCCGGCCTCGATGCCGTCGGCGCGCTGGAACAGGATGTTGTCGCCGATCATGCAGTCGTAGATCAGCGTCTCGTAGCCGGTCGAGGGATCGACGCGGAAATAGTCGCCGTAGCGGAACTTCATCTCGACGCCGTCGATGGTGATGCTCGGCCCCGGGATCTTGGCGTTGAACTGAAGCTCGATGGTCTCGGTCGGCGCGATGCCGATGGTGAGGAAGTTCTGCGACAGGCGGTCGACGTCCGTGCCCGAGAACATCGACAGCGGCGCCTGCTTGAACTTGATCGCCACTTCCGTCCGCTTGTGGCCCAGTGCCTTGCCGGTGCGCAAGTAAAACGGCACGCCGGCCCAGCGCCAATTGTCGATCATCAGCTTGAGCGCGACAAAGGTCTCGGTGGTGCTGCCGGGCTTGACGTCCTCGGTCTTGCGATAGTCCGTGATCGCGTCGTCGCCGATGCGGCCGGCGAGATATTGCGCGCGCACCGAATTTTTCAGCGCCTCTTCACGGCTTGGCTGCTGGATCGAGGTGAGCACGTCAGCCTTCTCGGAGCGCACGGAATGCGCGTCGAACCGGGCGGGGGGCTCCATCGCGACCAGCGACATCAACTGGAACAGGTGGTTCGGCACCATGTCGCGCAGCGCGCCGGTGGCATCGTAGAAGCCGCCGCGATGGCCGACGCCGAGCTTCTCCTCCACCGTGATCTGGATGTGGTCGATATGGTTGCGATTCCAGATCGGCTCGAACATGCCGTTGGCGAAGCGCAGCACCAGGATGTTCTGCACCGTCTCCTTGCCGAGATAATGATCGATCCGGTAGATCTGGTGCTCGTCCATGATCTTCAGCAGCTCGGCGTTCAGCGCGCGCGCCGAGACGAGATCGGTGCCGAACGGCTTTTCGATCACGAGGCGCCGCCAGGCGCCGTTCTCCTTCATCATGCCGGTGCGGCCGAGCTCGCGCGCGGTCGGCGCGAACGCGGCCGGCGGGGTCGCGAGATAGAACAGCCGGTTGCCGCCGGTGTCCTGCGCGCATTCCAGCGAATCCAGATGCTCGCGCAAGCGGTCGAAGGACGGCGGGTCCTTCGGGTCGGCCTCGACGAAGGTCAGGCATTGCAGCAGCTTCTGGGCGATGTCGTCGTCCACGGGCCGGGTCGCGAACTGGCGCAGGCCCTTCAACAGGCTGTCGCGAAGCTCGTCATCCGACTGGCCCTTGCGGGCCACGCCGACGACGCAGAATTTTTCCGGTAACAGGTGCTCGGCCGCCAGATTGTAGAGCGAGGGCATCACCAGGCGATGAGTAAGATCTCCGGTCACGCCAAAGATGACGAAGGCGCAATTTTCCGGCTTGCGCTTTGCTTGCGGGTCTTTTGTCACGAATGATCGGCCTTCGCTCTGTTACCTGTTACTTCGGCTTTTATTTGGGCTTCGAAGCGCCCGGCTGCTTCGGCTCCTTGTGGCCGCCGAATCCCGCGCGCATCGCGGAGAGAATTTTTTCGGCAAAGGTGTGTTCCTTGCGGGAACGGAAGCGTGTGTAGAGCGCCGCGGTCAAAACTTCGGCCGGCACCGCCTCGTCGATCGCCGCATTGACGGTCCAGCGGCCTTCGCCGGAATCCTCGACGAAGCCGGAATATTCCGAAAGCTGCGGGCTGTCGGCGAGTGCCGTCGAGGTGAGGTCGAGCAGCCAGGACGGGATCACGCTGCCGCGCCGCCAGACTTCAGCGATGTCGGCGAGATCGAAATCGTAGCGATGATCCGCCGGCAAGGCCTCGATGTTGGCGTTCTTGAGGATGTCGAACCCTTCGGCATACGCCTGCATCAGGCCGTATTCGATGCCGTTGTGGATCATCTTGACGAAGTGGCCGGCGCCGACGGGGCCGGCGTGGATGTAGCCCTGCTCGATGCGGGGATCGCGCCCCTCCCGTCCGTCCGTGCGCGGAATGTCGCCGGCACCGGGGGCGAGCGCGGCGAAGATCGGATCGAGCCGGTCGACCACCTGCTTCTCGCCGCCGATCATCATGCAATAGCCGCGGTCGAGACCCCAGACGCCGCCGGAGGTGCCGACGTCGACATAGTGGATGCCGCGTGCCTTCAGCGCCTTGCCGCGGCGGACGTCGTCCTGCCAGAAGGTGTTGCCGCCGTCGATGATGACGTCGCCTTCCTGCATCACGCCCGCGATCGTGTCGATCGTCGTCTCGGTGATGCGCCCCGCCGGCAGCATCACCCAGGCCGTGCGCGGCCGTTCGAGCTTTGCGATGAACTCCTCCAGCGTCGCCGAGCCCACCGCGCCGTCTGCGGCAAGGCCGGCGACGGCCTTGGCGTCCTTGTCATAGACCACGGTCGAATGGCCGTGGCGCATCAGGCGGCGAACGATGTTGCCGCCCATCCGGCCGAGGCCGATCATGCCGAGTTGCATCTGAGAGATTCCCTTAATTCAGCGCGTCGTTAAGCGCCGCATTGAGCGCCGCGAGACCTTTCTTGAGCCCGCCCTTCAGGTGGACGCGCAATGCGCGCCGCCCGCGCTCGGTCAGCACGTCGAAATCGCCGCGCGCCTGCGCCGCCTTGATCACGCCGAAGCTGGCCTTCTGGCCCGGCACGGCCAGGTCCTTGGCATCATCTGCGGTGATCTGGAGGAACACGCCGCTGTCCGGCCCGCCCTTGTAGGCTTGGCCGGTCGAGTGCAGGAAGCGCGGCCCGAACTCGGCGCAGGTCGCGACATGGCGTTTCTCGCGCACCTCGAGCCGCATCGCCTGCAGCGCGTCGATGGTGGCCTTGTCGCGCGCGATGTAGCCGAGCAGGGCGACATAATCGCCATGGCCGGAGCGGGAGAGATGTGCCTTCAGCCATGAGGTGAGGTCGCCGTTGGCGCCGGCGGCGCGCAGCGCCGTGGCGTTGGCCTCGTCGGTGTAGAGATCGGCCTCGTCCGTGCTGACCACCGGCTGCTCCGCCGGCAGCGCGCCGGTCTTCTCGAACGACGCGGTGAGCTCGCGGGTCTTGATCTTGGCCGCTTCCACGTCCGGCTGGTCGAACGGGTTGATGCCGAGGATGCTGCCCGCCACCGCCGTTGCCATCTCGAAGCGGAAGAACTCCTGGCCGAGATGGTCGATCGACTTCATGACGATGCGCACGACGGGATGGCCGGCCGCTTCGATCGCGGCAAGCTTCGAGTCATGGGCGGCGTCCGCTTCGCCCTCGGTACGGATGTCGATGAAGAAGCGGTCGTTGCCGTAAGTCGCGGTTTCGCCCAGCGGCTCGCCGTCGATCGGGATCAGGCCCTTGCCTTCCTTGCCGGTCGATTCCGCGATCAACTGCTCGGCCCAGGCGCCGAAATCGGCGATCTTCTTCGACGACAGGATCGTCACCTTGTCGCGGCCTTCGAGGCCGGCGAGGCCCATGGCGAGGCCGAGCTGCACGCCGGGATTCTCACTTGGCGGCACGTCCGGCCCGCAGGAGCGCGCCATCGCGAGCGCATGCTTGACGAAGGTCTTGACGTCGATGCCTGCGGTTGCCGCCGGCACCAGGCCGAACGGCGAGAGCACCGAATAGCGGCCGCCGATCGAGGGCTCGCCATGGAAGACGCGGGCGTAATTCAGCTTCTTGGCCGATTTCTCCAGCGACGAGCCGGGATCGGTCACCGCGATGAAGCGGTGGCCGGTCTTCACCTTGGGGCCGACCGCCTGCGCGACGCGTTCGTGGAAATAGTCCTTCATCGCATTCGGCTCGGTGGTGCCGCCGGACTTGCTGGATACGATGAACACCGTGTTGGCGATGTCGATCTTCGCTTCCATCGCCCGCACCTGCGCCGGATCGGTGGAATCGAGCACATGCAGCTTCGGGAAGCCTGACTTTCGCGCAAAGGTCTCGGCCAGCACCTCGGGCCCGAGGCTCGATCCGCCCATGCCGAGCACGACCGCATCGGAGAATTTCTGGCCCTTCACGCGGCTGGCATAGTCCTCGTAGTCGGCGACATCAGCCTTGGCGGCGCTGTCGAGCCAGCCGAGCCATTTGTCCTCGTCGGCACCGGTCCAGACCGACTTGTCGCGCTGCCACAGCCTGCGGATCTTGGCTGACGCGCGCCATTCCTCGGTGCTCTTGGCCACCGCCTTGCCGAGCCCGTCGCCGAGCGAGAGCTGCTGGTGGTCGATCGCAGGCCCGAGCACGGTGGCGCGCTTGTGGGCGACGGCGCCGTAGAGCTTGTCGGCGGCGTCGGCGAACTGCTTGACGCCGTCCTTGACCAGCTCCTCGGTGATCGCGTCGAGCGAGACGCCGGAGCGCTCCAGCTCTTCCAGCACACGCCTTGCGTCGTCGACATTCTCTTCCAGGCTGTCGCGCGGCTTGCCGTGGTCGCGGAACGCGTCCAGCGTCGCCGGCGGCACGGTGTTGATGGTGTCGGGGCCGATCAGTTCCTCGACATAGAGGACGTCGCTGTAGTCCTTGTTCTTGGTGCCGGTCGAGGCCCACAGCATGCGCTGCGGCTTGGCGCCCCTGGCGGCGAGCTTGTCCCAGCGGGGACCGGAGAACAGGCGCTTGTAATCCTGGTAGGCGACCTTGGCGTTGGCGATGGCGACCTTGCCCTTCAGCGCGGCGAGCCGTTCCTTCTCGCTGGGGTCGTTGGCGCGCGCGATCTTCTCGTCGAGCTGCTTGTCGACCACCGAATCGATGCGGCTGACGAAGAAGCTCGCCACGCTCGCGACATGCGAGGGATCGCCGCCGCCCGCGACGTATTTCTCGAGGCCGGCGAGATAGGCCTCCGCGACCTGGAGGTAGACCGCCTTCGAGAACAGCAGCGTGATGTTGATGCTGATGCCCTCGCCGATGAGCGTCTCGATCGCCGGCAGGCCTTCCGGCGTCGCCGGCACCTTCACCATCAGGTTCTTGCGGTTGACGTCCTTCCAGAGCCGCCGTGCCTCGGCGACCGTGCCGGCGGTGTCCATCGCGAGATAGGGCGAGACCTCCAGGCTGACATAGCCGTCGCCTCCCTTGAGGCGGTCATAGACCGGGCGGAGCACGTCGGCGGCGTTCTGGATGTCCTCGACCGCGACGGCTTCGAACAGGTCGGCCACGCTCCGGTCGCCGCGCTTCAGCGCCTTGCCGATCGGAGCGTCGTACTCGTCCGAACTGCCGATCGCCTTCTCGAAAATCGACGGATTGGAGGTGACGCCCTTGACGCCGTCGGTGTCGATCAGCCGCTTGAGGTCGCCCTTGGCGATGAAGCCGCGGGCCAGGAAGTCCAGCCAGACGGCTTGTCCGTGCTTTTCCAGTTCTTTGACGGGATTCATGATGCTTATTTATCTCCAAGCCTGCGGGCGAGGGGTTTCCGCGCCGGTCCTGACGCGCTATCCTCTAGCTAACATGCTCCCGGGAGGGAACCAATCAAGGGTGTAGGCGTCATACCCTCAGTGTAACTCCGTCGCGATCATGGCGATCCAGGCGGTTGTGGCTTTGTTGCGTGAAAAGTCGTTGGCCGGGGAGGTTCGGCCGAGGCCTCGTTGCGCAACGTCCGCCGGCCGCTGCACAGAGTGCCACCAGCGGATTCCGATCCGCCTGATGCTTCGTCGCCCGCTTGCGAACGACCATGCTGGGGAAAGCATGCACGCACATCCTGACCGCCCACCGCTCGCCCTTGCCAACGGTCCGCAATCGGTCGCGCCGGCCGTAAGCATCGACGCGGCCTACGATCTCGACATCAATCCGTGCGCGACATATCTGCGGCTGCTGGTCGCGGCGGGCTTTGCGATGACCCTGTTCGGCGCCAGCCTTGCCTTCGACTGGGGCGGCTTGGGCGACTACGACACGACGGTCGGCTATGCCGGCGTCGCGCTGTTCGGCGTGGTCACCAGCCGGCTGATCTGGATGCTCCCCGCCGAACGCGGGCCGGTGGTGATCGTCACCCCCGCTGGCATCCGCGATCTCCGCATCGGCAATGAATTTCTTCCGTGGGAGTCGATTGCGGAGGTTTCGACCGAGCAGCGGCGCAGCCACAGGATGATCGTGCCGACGCCGACGCTGGCCTTGCCGCGGCAGCTCGCCGGCATCCGCGCCAGGATCCGATCGATGTCGCGCGGCGCGCAGGACGGTCGCATCGTCGTCCGCCGCGACGGACTGGCGATCGGTTTTGACACATTGCTGCGCGCCTGCCGTGACTGTCATGCTGCCAGCTACTCACGCACCGCATTGCGGCGGGACCGCGATCAAGGTGCGCCAGACTCAGGTCCGCTCTCGCAAGGCTTGGCCGTACAAGCGTCATAAAGCTGCCGCCGGCTGACGGCTATGCTGCACCGCCGGATAGGCCGATCCCCGGTAATGCCCGGATGTTGCGGCCGAGTGACATTTTCTGGAAATGAGCGAAGATATACATAGATTCGCATAAATAACAGGCAGGTGCCTGTTCGTAACTCACCCGGTTGCCTACGTTGTGCGTTGCGTGAAGTCGGCCCCCGGGTGTCCAATGATCGTCATGTGCTCACGCTGATTCGAGACGGCCTGAGGAACGGTCCGGTAACTGCTTTCGTTTCAGCTTGTAGCGGAACTCACGCGGAGAGGGATCATGTACAACGATTCTCTATTCAACGCTTTCGCTCGGTCGTTCGAGGCGAGAAGCCAGCTCGACATGTCGATGGCGGAATACCTGGAATCGTGTCGAAGCGATCCCATGAAATACGCGAACGCGGCCGAGCGACTGCTAGCAGCGATCGGTGAGCCTCAGACAATCGACACGGCCAAGGACCCACGCCTTGGCCGTATTTTTTTGAACCGCACCATCCGCACCTATCCAGCCTTCGCCGGTTTCTACGGCATGGAAGAAACCATCGAGCGCATCGTTGGTTTCTTCCGGCACGCGGCGCAGGGGCTCGAAGAGCGCAAGCAGATCCTCTATCTGCTCGGCCCGGTTGGCGGCGGTAAATCCTCGCTTGCAGAGCGGCTGAAGTCGCTGATGGAAGTGCATCCGATCTACGTGCTCAAGGCCGGCGACGAACTCTCGCCCGTGTTCGAGAGCCCGCTCAGCCTGTTCGATGCCGATCAGCTCGGGCCGATGCTGGAGGAGAAATACGGCATTCCGCGCCGGCGCCTCACCGGGTTGATGAGCCCGTGGTGCTACAAGCGGCTGGAGGCCTTCGGCGGCGACATTTCCCAGTTCCGGGTCGCAAAAATCCAGCCGTCGCGGCTGCGCCAGATCGCGATCGCCAAGACCGAGCCCGGTGACGAGAACAACCAGGACATCTCCTCGCTGGTCGGCAAGGTCGATATCCGCAAGCTCGAGACCTACGCCCAGAACGATCCCGACGCCTACAGCTATTCCGGCGGCCTCAACCGCGCCAACCAGGGCGTGCTCGAGTTCGTCGAAATGTTCAAGGCGCCGATCAAGATGCTGCACCCGCTGCTCACGGCGACGCAGGAAGGCAACTACATCGGCACCGAGAACATCGGCGCGATCCCGTTCACCGGCGTCATCCTCGCGCACTCCAACGAGGCGGAGTGGGCGAGCTTCAAGGCCAACAAGAACAACGAGGCCTTCATCGACCGCATCTGCGTGATCAAGGTGCCCTATGTCCTGCGGGTCACGGAAGAGCAGAAGATCTACGAGAAGCTGATCCAGGGCTCCGAGCTGGCGTCGGCGCCGTGTGCGCCGTCGACGCTGGAGACGATGGCGCGGTTCTCGGTGATGTCGCGCCTGCGCAAGCACGAGAATTCCACCATATTTGGCAAGATGCGGGTCTACGACGGCGAGAGCCTGAAGGAATCCGATCCGAAGGCGCGCAGTGTCCAGGAATATCGCGATGCCGCCGGCGTCGACGAGGGCATGGACGGCGTCTCCACGCGCTTTGCCTTCAAGATCCTGGCCGCAACGTTCAACCACGATCCGCAGGAAGTCGCCGCCGACGCCGTGCATCTGATGTACGCGCTGGAGCAGTCGATCAAGCGCGAGCAGCTGCCGGAGGAGGTCGAGAAGCGGTATCTCGAGTTCATCAAGGCGGACCTTGCGCCGCGGTATGCCGAGTTCATCGGAAACGAGATCCAGAAGGCCTATCTCGAATCCTACTCGGATTACGGCCAGAACCTGTTCGACCGCTACGTCGATTATGCCGATGCCTGGATCGAGGATCAGGACTTCAAGGATCCCGATACGGGACAGCTCCTGGATCGCGAATTGTTGAACCAGGAACTGACCAAAATCGAGAAGCCGGCGGGCATCGCCAACCCCAAGGACTTCCGCAACGAGGTCGTCAAATTCTCGTTACGGTCGCGGGCCCAGAACGGGGGCAAGAATCCGACCTGGACCTCCTACGAGAAGATTCGCGATGTGATCGAAAAGCGGATATTCTCTCAGGTCGAGGACCTGCTTCCGGTCATCTCCTTCGGGTCGAAGAAGGACGGCGAGACGGAGAAGAAGCACGGCGAGTTCGTCGCACGCATGGTGGAGCGCGGCTACACCGAGCGTCAGGTTCGCCGGCTCGTCGAATGGTACATGCGTGTGAAGCAGGCCGGTTGAGGCGGATGGAAAAGTGCCCATTCACATTATTGACAGGCGCCTGAATCCAGGCGGCAAGAGTCTTGAGAACCGCCAGCGGTTCTTGCGTCGGGCCAAATCCCTGGTGCAGGGCGCCGTCAAGAAGACCTCGCAGGAACGCGACATCAAGGACGTCCTGGAGGGTGGTGAGGTCACGATTCCGCTCGACGGGATGCATGAGCCGCGTTTCCGCCGCGAAGGCGGAACGCGCGACATGGTGTTGCCCGGGAACAAGAAGTTCGTCGAAGGCGACTATCTCCAGCGTTCCGGTCAGGGCAGCGCCAAGGATTCCGGTCCCGGCGAAGGCGACAGCGAGGACGCCTTCCGCTTCGTGCTGAGCCGCGACGAGTTCGTCGATCTCTTCCTCGACGACCTCGAGCTGCCGGATCTTGCCAAGCGCAAGATCGCGCAGACCGAGAGCGAGGGCATCCAGCGCGCCGGCTACACCACGTCGGGCTCGCCCGCCAACATCTCGGTGAGCCGGACGGTGAAGCTCGCGCTCGCCCGCCGCATTGCGCTCAAGCGTCCCCGCAAGGAGGAGATCGAAGAGCTCGAAGCCGCAATCGCCGCATGCACCGACGAGGACGAGCGCGTGGTGCTTCTCGCCGAGCTGGAAAAGCTGAAGGCGAAGACGAAGCGGATTCCGTTCATCGACCCGCTCGACATCCGCTACCGCCGCTTCGAGACGGTGCCGAAGCCGGTCGCGCAGGCGGTGATGTTCTGCCTGATGGACGTCTCCGGCTCGATGTCCGAGCACATGAAGGATCTCGCCAAGCGCTTCTACATGCTGCTCTACGTGTTCCTGAAGCGCCGCTACAAGCATGTCGAGATCGTCTTCATCCGCCACACCGACCGCGCCGAGGAGGTGGACGAGCAGACCTTCTTCTACGGCCCGGCCTCCGGCGGCACGCTGGTCTCCAGCGCGCTCCAGGCGATGCACGAGATCGTGCGCGAGCGCTTCAATCCGTCGGACTGGAATATCTACGCGGCGCAAGCCTCCGACGGCGACAATTCCTATTCCGACGGCGAGCTTACGGGCATGCTGCTGACCGACAAGATCCTGCCGGTCTGCCAGTTCTTTGCCTATCTCGAGGTCGGCGAGTCCGGCGGCAGCGCCTTCGATCTCTCCGACTCCTCACTCTGGACCCTCTACGAGCGCCTGCGCAACAGCGGCGCACCGCTCTCGATGCGCAAGGTCAGCGAGCGCAGCGAGATCTTCCCGGTGTTCCACGACCTGTTCCAGCGCCGCGAAACCTCTCAGGAGAAAGCCGCTCCATGACGGAAAGATTGTTCGAGGGCGCGGATTGGGACTTCCACACCTTGCAGCGCATCACCGATGCCTGTGAGGAGGTGGCGAAGAACGATCTCGGGCTCGACGTCTATCCGAACCAGATCGAGGTCATCACCGCCGAGCAGATGCTGGATGCCTACTCGTCGGTCGGCATGCCCCTGTTCTACAAGCACTGGTCCTTCGGCAAGCACTTCGCCTATCACGAGGCTTCCTACCGCAAGGGCCTGATGGGCCTCGCCTACGAGATCGTGATCAACTCCTCGCCCTGCATCTCCTACCTGATGGAGGAGAACACGGCGACGATGCAGACGCTGGTGATCGCGCACGCCGCCTTCGGCCACAATCACTTCTTCAAGAACAACTATCTGTTCAAGCAGTGGACCGACGCCGACGGCATCCTGGACTATCTCGATTTCGCCAAGAACTACGTCATGCAATGCGAGGAGCGCTTCGGCCGCGCCGAGGTCGAGCGTACGCTCGATGCCGCGCACGCGCTGATGTCGCACGGCATCGACCGCTATCCCGGCAAGAAGAAGCTCGACCTGCGCGCCGAGGAGAAGCGGGCAGGGCGACGCCGCCAGCACGAGGAGGAGGTCTTCAACGACCTCTGGCGCACCGTGCCGGCAGGAAAGAGCAAGAGCCGCTCCGCGCTCAGCGTCGAGCGGCGCCGCAAGCTGCTCGGCCTGCCGCAGGAAAACCTGCTCTACTTCCTGGAGAAGAGCGCGCCGCGGCTGGCGCCCTGGCAGCGCGAGCTTTTGCGCATCGTCCGCCACATCGCGCAATATTTCTATCCGCAGAGCCAGACCAAGGTGATGAACGAGGGGACGGCGACCTACGTCCACTATCGCATCATGACCAAGCTGCACCAGCAGGGCCGCATCACCGACGGCAACTTCCTCGAATTCCTGGGATCGCACACCAATGTGGTGTTCCAGCCCGAATTCGACGATCCGCGCTTCTCCGGCTTCAATCCCTATGCGCTCGGCTTCGCCATGATGCAGGACATCGAGCGCATCGTCACCAGCCCGTCGGACGAGGACCGCGAGTGGTTCCCTGACATCGCCGGCAAGAACGACGTGATGGGCGTGCTGCGCGACGTCTGGGCCAACTACCGCGACGAGAGCTTCATCGGCCAGTTCCTCAGCCCGAAGCTGATGCGGCAGCTGCGCATGTTCCATTTGCACGACGACCCCGAGGAGCGTGCCGGCATCCGCGTCGATGCCATTCACGACGAGCGCGGCTTCCGCCGGGTCCGGCGCGAGCTGGCGCGGCAGCACGATGTTGGCTACATCGACGCCAATATCGAGGTGGTCGACGTCGATCTCTCCGGCGACCGCCGGCTGATCCTGCATCACCACGTCATCAAGGGCGCACAGCTCAACGAGACCGACGCCAAGCGCGTGCTCCAGCATCTGGCGGACCTCTGGACCTACGACGTCTCGCTGATCGAGGTCGATGCCAACGACAAGGTCCTGCGCGAATATGTCGTCAGCCCGCGCCCGATCCCGGCGGCGGCCTGAGGCCGCCGTCTATGTGTAGCAATGCGGCGAGATGCGCGTTGGTGTGCCCTCGCCCCTTGTGGGAGAGGGCAGCGACGCCGGCAGACACAAGCTCACTGGGGTGAGGGGTATCTCTCCGCGCTTTCCCGTGTCGATAGATACCCCTCATCCGGCGCTTCGCGCCACCTTCTCCCACAAGGGGAGAAGGAAGAGGTCTGTGGCTGCCTGCTGTTCTATGCAGAACGCTTGGCCGGCTTCTTCTTGGTCTTCGACACATTCAGCTCCACGGCCGCGCGGATCAGCGCCTTCAGCGCTTTCTCGTTGATCTTCTCGCCCTCGCGGATATCGATCGCGCGCCGCACATTGCCGTCGAGGCTGGAATTGAACAGGCCGGCCGGGTCATCGAGCGCCGCACCCTTGGCAAAGGTCAGCTTCACGACGGCCTTGTAGGTCTCGCCGGTGCAGATGATGCCGTCGTGCTCCCACACGGGTACGCCGCGCCACTTCCATTCCTCGACCACGTCGGGGTCGGCGTCCTTGATCAGGGCGCGAATCCGCCCGAGCATCTCGCCGCGCCAGTCGCCGAGCTCCCTGATCCTGCCGTCGATCAACTTGGACGCCGACGCTGCGTCCGCGTCCTTCGCGCCGGTCTTCTTCACCGCGACCGCCTTCTTCATGACCTCGCCTCACGCTGCATGCCGCCGCGCCGGTCAAGATAGGGCAGCGCAAACAGATACAGCCCGGTCGCAAGCAGCGGGATCAGCGGGACGAGCGCCAGGAAGCCGATCCACACGGCCTGGAGCTGCATGGTCATCGCGACGATGTTCGCGATGACGGCGAGCGTGAAGGCGATGGACAGCCAGCGATGGATTTGTCGTATCCACATGTTCAACGAGACCTCCTCTGAAATGATCGGATGGATGCGCGCCGCCGGCTCAATCCGGTCGCGCCAGCAGCTCGTCCAGCTTGGTGAGAAACTGTTTCCAGCCGGCATGCGCGCCGCCATAGGCCTGTTTCTGCGTCGGGCTGAAGCCCGCCTGCTCGACGCGCAGATGCGTGCCTGCGCTTGTCGGTGTCAGCGTGAAGGTGACGACGCTTTTCAGGTCGAACGCCGCGTCCTCATGCGCGAAATTCCAGGTGTAGGCGAGCGTCTTCTGCGGCTCGATGGTGAGCACCTCGCAGTCCAGCACGCCGCCCCATTCGCCGCGAAGGTTGAAGCGATGGCCGACCGATGGCTTGAAGTCGTTCTTCATCAGCCATTCCTCGATCAGATGCGGCTGTGTCAGCGCGCGCCAGATCCGCTCGGCCGGAAAGGCAAATTCGCGCTCGATGACGACGGAGCGGGTCTCGCTTGAGGTCTCGGTCATTGGTCCATCCTCTTCAGGAGATCGTCGAGCGCGTCGAGCCGGTTCTGCCAGAATCCGGCCATCTGGCTGGTCCAGTCGACCAGCGGATTGAGCGCACCGGGCTGCGCGCTGTAATGGGTCTGGCGTCCTTCATGGCGGTCGCGGACGAGGCCGGCCTGCTTCAGCGCGCCGAGATGTTTCGAGACCGCCGGCTGGGAAACGCCGGACCGTGCCGTCAGTGCCCCGACCGTCTGCTCGCCCTCGCGGCACAACCGCTCGAAGATCGCCCGCCGGGTCGGATCGGCGAGCGTCCTGAACAGGAGATCGTGGGCGGCGGACATGCGATATCCATAACCATTCAGTTATGGATAACTCATAACCGCAGGGTTATGGATGAGTCAAGCGGCTTGGGGGCTTAAGCTCTCCCGCTTGCGGGAGAGGGCGCGCGCCGATCTCGCGGTAACCGTAGCGCCTCAAGGCCGCAGATAGAGATAGCCCTGCGACTGCAGCTCGGCCAGGCGGACCACGCCGCCTTTCTCCGCGCTGACGAAGCCCGGCAGCAGATCCGTCAGCGTGACGTTCTGCGCCTTCATCGTGTTGCCGCAGGCGGCGAGCTCGACGCCATCCTTGGAGAAGTCGCCAACGCGCTTGCTGATATCGGGGTTGGCCTGCGCCCAGTGAAACGCCTTCAGCGCCGGCCCGTGAATCACCAGCGCGATCGTGACGTGCTCGGGGCCGCCGACGCCGTCGATGTGGTTCTGGATGTTGCCGAGCACGAAATTGACCTTCTCGGCGTCGCTGAGATGGTAGACGACCTTGAGCTTGTTCGACGGCGGAGCCTCGGTCGCGGCCTGTGCGCGGGAGGCGCCGAGCGCCGCACCTAGCGCTGAAACGGCACTCCACAGGATGTTCCGGCGGTTCATGGCGATCTCCCTCGGCTGCGCCCGAATTTGCCGGACCCATATCACTTGTGGCGCAGCGCGGCGAGTTCCTTGCGGTCGGTCACCAGCGAGGCGCACTCGCTGTTGTCGGTGCGGTCGAGGCGGAAGATCTTGTCGTCGGCGCCGGCGACCAGCGATTGCTCGGCCTCGTCATCCGGCTTGTTGTTCTGCCAGACCCTGACCTGCTCGAGCCGAATGATGGCGGACTTGTTGTCCTTGGACAGCGCCACCTCGATCCCGCCGCCTTCGCAGTCCACGCCGCAGCCGAGACGGACTTCGTCGCCCTGACTGAGAAGCACCGCGTGGCTGCCGCACGACCCGCTGGAGTCGAAGTCGCCGCTGCGATGGCGATACCGGAAGCCCAGGCGGAAGGAATTGTGGAGCTGCTTGTCCTCCTTGTCGGTCTCCGCCGAGATCAGCAGCTTCATCGACGCGACCTTCTGCTTGGGATGCCGCGCCAGATGCTCGGCATCATAGCGGCGAACGAAGCAGGCATAGGCCTTGTCACCCGGCGTCCCCGCATAGATGCGGCCCATGAAGGCGTCGGCTTCGGCCTTTGTGGTTTCCCGGACCTTATCGGCCTCATCGGCGTGGGCGACGCCGGTGAACGCGGTAAGGACAAGCGGCAGGACGAGGGCAAGCTTCATGGTCGCACCGAACGCGTGAGCCGTTGACGGCCCGCGGCGGGACGCTCAGGGCCGATTGGCCGTTAGTCGCGGCCGGAAAGCGTTGCGTTCAAGCGTTCCTGGCCGCGCGCCTTGTGGACAGCCTCGCGCAAGGTTCCCGCTTTAACAATTTGGAAGGAGGGGTGTTGAGAACCCCTGGTTGTTGCAGATGACTGGTGGCGGTAAAAATGTCCATAAGTCAGAACTTGCCCAACCTTGCGATCGGCTATTCCCTTGCGCGGCTGTTCAAGTTGCTGGGAGCCGGCCTGCTGGCGACGCTGTTGTGCGGCGCGCTCGCATTCAGCCTGCACGATGGCAAGGACATCGCCACGATCCAGATCGCGCTCAGCTATTTCGGCATCGTGTTTTTCGGCCTGGCCACCTGCAAGACGCTCTGGACGTTGATCTCCGCCAGGGAGCCGGTCCTCTTCATCACCCGTGTCGGCATTCGCGACACCAGGATCGCCGATGACACCATCTCGTGGAGATCGGTGAGGGACATATCGATCTTTCGGTATCGCAGCCAGAGGATCGTCGTTCTTCAGGTCGATCCTCTTCTTGCCGAGCGGTTCGAAGGCGGCTTTCTGAAGCGCGTCTTGTCGCTGCTGAACAAGCCCATTGGCGCGGACGGCGTGCTCGTCACGGGCGGCCTGACCATGGACGGCGAAACGCTGTTCGAGACCTGCAAGCAATACTGGACGGCCGGCCGGTTGGCATATTCGGGTCGCGCCGCACCCGAGCCCGAGCCTGTCCATTAAAGCCCGATGTGTCTTGGCTGAACCAGTGGCGGACTTCGTCGCCCTGAGAGCGGCGCTTTAGTCGCTGGTTGGACCAGAAGGGTTCAAGGTCCTCGCTCCCTGGAACTCGATGTCGCGAGTCCTTCGACATTGTCCCAGTTTGTCAATGTGATAGCCTTCACAGACGATTGCTTCTCGAAGTCGTAGGCTGGGGCCGCCTTTGTAAGTTTGTGGAGTCCCCGCGCAATGGGCGAAATTCGCAACTTCAGATCCGGGAATCAGAACGAGCCGCCGCCTCCGCACGGCGCAATGCCTCGTCGTCTCGCAGCAATCATTGTCGGCGACATCGCGTCCTACAGCCGCTTGATGCAGGCCGACGAGGAAGGCACGCATGTCCGCGTCAAGCGGATCGAGCGGGACCTCATCGAGCCCAGTATCGTCGAGCACCATGGAAGCCTGGTGAAGACGACGGGCGACGGCTTCATCGCTATTTTCGATAGCCCTGTTGAGGCCGTTCGCTGCAGCATCGTCATCCAGCAGAATCTCGTCGGCCGCAATGCCTCGCTTCCGAAGGACTCCCGGATCGAGTACCGAATTGGCGTCAATCTGGGTGATGTCATCATCGAGCCGGACGACGTTTACGGCGATGGCGTCAACATCGCCACGCGTATCGAAGGCATTGCCCAGCCCGGTCAGGTCTTCATCTCGGGCGCGATCTACGAGCAGATCAAGCACAAGGTGGTGTGCGGCTACGAGTCCCTTGGCGACCGCAAGGTGAAGAACATCACCGACCCCGTACGCATCTATCGCGTGCTGCCCGACGCAGATGCCGTCGGCGGGACGCGAGGCCGGCGCGAGAATACCTTGATCTTTCTCCTCGGCTTGACGTTGCTGGTCAGCGCCGCCGGCGTGCTCTGGTATCTCCTGGCGCAGCCGCCCGGCAAGGGAAGCGAGCAGGCCGCCACGCCGACTGCCGCTCCGGTCGCTTCTCCTGTCCCGCAGCCTCCGGCGCGCGAAGCGGCCGTGCCGACGCCACAACCGTCGCCCTCGTTGGCTTCACCTGCGCCGCCGGCACCGACGCCGACGCCCAGCCAATCGCCGACGCCCGCCAGCGAGCCGGACATGATCGCCATTCGCGGCGGCAGCTTCGCGATGGGAAGCAACGATGATCCGACCGAGCGCCCTGTTCACCAGGTCGCGATCAAGCCATTCTCGATCGGCAAATACCCTGTGACGGTGCGGGAGTGGAACGAATGCGCCGCTGCAAAGGCGTGTGGCTTTACAGCGATCGGGAAGGACGACGCCCCCGTCACGAATGTAAGCTGGACCGATGCACAGCAATATGC
>Ga0207647_10001121_pt1 | contig 20606 bp, 16 predicted proteins | sample KBSCornC2_FD_184295 | JGI IMG/M metagenome (GOLD analysis project Ga0207647, IMG submission 184295) | Corn rhizosphere microbial communities from Kellogg Biological Station, Michigan, USA - C2 (SPAdes) (version 2) | ecosystem: Host-associated > Plants > Roots > Rhizosphere ... | reverse complement strand
TGTGGCGCCGACTAGGGTGGCAGCCCGGCGAGCCGAAAAATTGCTCGTGGCAATGTAGATGGCTCCCACGAGTGCAAAGACCCCTCCGGCTCCCTGAAGCAATCTTCCTGCACTCGCCACGTCGCTCCGGCCGGTAGCGAACAACACCGCCCCCACACCGACCACTGCGGCAGCCGCCGGAACAACTCTCCGCGGTCCGAGTCTGTCCATCGCGACACCGGCGACCAGGCTGAACGGTGAATAGCCGTAATAGAACAGACCCACCAGCGAGGCTACGCCGAGTGCGCTGACGCCAAAGGCTTGTGACAATTGCGGCAACATGACGGAAGGTGCCGAGCGAAGCGCGTATTGATAGAAGTAATAGATCGCCGTCAGCACCCACGCAACGCCAGCCACCTTAAGACTCTTATCGGTCTCGGGACCGCTCTCCGAATGTGCAGTTCGTTGCGACATGTACGTTCTCTAGGCTTGGCTTTCCTGTTCGTGGCCTGCATGGCAGAGTACGCCCTCGTGTGTCTCACCCGCGATGCCAACATTGCCGGGAATTTTGTGTGCAATATCGGACGCGACTGAGGAGGCGATTGCTTCGCTACTCTGGGGTTGGTTCGCAGCATGTGCTTCTACAGCTGCGTTGAAGGAGATTGCAATGCGAGGTCTTTCTCCGGCGTAAGGGTGAACCCAGTGATAGAGCCAGCTTGGGAATACGACAAGCAATCCCGCTTGTGGCCGAACTCGAAATGGCTCTCCGTATAGATCTCCCGGCGAACTCACAGCCTCCGCTCCGACACGCGGGTCGAGAAATTCCAGTACGCCGCCAAGCGGCCGATCCTGATTCTCAGTCCCGGCATCAGCGTAATAGACTCCCGACCACGCGCTGTCGGGATGCGAATGGGGCGCATGGTATGCACCGGCGCGACAAATTGTTGCCCATGCCGAAATGGATGCTGTTCCAACGAAATTATCCCGGCCTGTCGTTAGACAGATCATTCTGCGCAGTGCCCACGTAATCCATGAGCTCAGCGCGGCAACATTGACGTCTGAGCGATGAAGGAAATCACCGCGAGAGTGCCAACCTCCGATATTGCTTCGGCCGACGCTTGGATATTCCGATTCCTCCGCCAGAATCAGGGATCGCAGCCCCTGATTCATGGCTTCAGAGTCGGGCAGTTGCACACGACCGATATACGTCGGGAATGCCTGTATAACGTTGAGCTCCATGGTCAGGCCCAGTCAGCAGAGAGTTACGGAGAGCGCAAGTCCGGCTTCACTCGTTTCTTTGTACTTACTATTCATGTCCTTGGCGGTCTGAGCCATCGCGGTGATCGTGTCGTCCAAATTGACCCGATGCCGGCTGGCGATCTCATTGGTGGCGATTACATAAGCGGTCCATGCCTTGACCGCGCCGAATGCGCATCGCTCGATGCACGGAACCTGAACAAATCCGGCCACCGGATCGCAGGTCATTCCCAGGTGATGCTCCAGTGCGGACTCCGCGGCGTTCTCGACGATTAGGGAATCCGCGTCGTGTGCAGTTGCGGCCAATGCCGCCGCCATCGCCGATGCCACACCGATTTCCGCCTGGCAGCCGCCCTCGGCAGCAGATAGCGTTGCATTGTGCTTGCACAGGTAACCAATTGCTGCAGCAGCAAGCATGCCCTGTCGAATCTTCTCTGGTGGAAGTTTGCGACCGCCTTCGCCCAGAGCATAGACCACTGCCGGCATGACCCCGGCGGAGCCGCCTGTCGGCGCCGTGATAACAAGGTGGCCCCGCCCGTTCTCTTCGGAGCCCGCCAGAGCGTATGCCGAAACGGCGCCAATTACGCGTTCCGTCTGGTATTGATCATCCATGGAGCGTTTGTAGACTGTTGCCGCCTTGCTGTGCAGCTTGATGGGACCGGGTAGCACACTGTCTTCCGGTGCGGCAAGTCCTGACTTCACAGTGGCGATCATCGCGTTGGTGATTTTGTCGATGAAGGCATAGACCTCCGCCTCACTTCTCCCCGGTATCGCCATCTCATTGGCGAGAATCACTTGTGCAATCGTCAGATTGTTTTGATCCGCATGCTGGCGCAGCTCCTTCATTGTCGAAAACGGATACTTTGGCGGATTCTTCTTCGGAGGCGTGTAACCTTTCCACTCGATGAATCCGCCGCCCACTGAGTAGTATTCCTGCTCGAGCAGCACGGTATTCCCGGCCATCAGCTTGCACGTCATTGTGTTTGGGTGAGGGAAGTCACCTTTGACGGCGTCGAAGACAATGTCGTTGAGCGTTACATTCACGGTCTTTGCGCCGAGCTTGACCGGGAAAGACTGGTCGGGTTTGTCGCGCAAGCTGTCCAAAAATGCGGGATCGACGGTTGCCGGTTCCATCCCGATCAACCCCGCGAGGCAAGCTCGCTCGGTACCGTGTCCCTTGCCTGTGGCGCTGAGGCTGCCGAATAAATTAACCTTGAGCGCGGTCGCTTTGGCGAGTTGGTCCGCCGGCAGCTTTGTACAGCGCTGGTAGAAGTCGTAGGTAATGCGCATCGGGCCGATCGTGTGAGAACTCGATGGCCCCGGCCCAACCTTGTAGAATTCGTCCAGCGTCGTCATCACGGGTCCTTTTTGTTCCTTGACGACGTTCAAGCTGGGAGAGAGCTCCACGTTACCTGGTCCTCCCGCCACCCCCTTCGGCTCTGCACTCGCTGGTATTGCCTTGTTCTGCTGGGCGGGGACTCGGTGTCCTGTGATTACCGACATGGCTCCGACCAATGCAGATCGCATCAAAAATGCACGGCGATCCAGACCCGACGGAACTTCCTGCGTGATCAGGTTCTCGAGAGAAGAAGTGAGTGGGTCGTTCCCCTCGGCTTCGGAGAATGGATTGTCCGACTTGTTTGACATGTTGAATACCTTCCTTTCTAGCTTTTGCTCAGCCGGTGGCCGGTATTCCCTAGATCAATCAGCTAGCAAGCGCGGAAGCTCTAACTGGTCGGATTTGGCAGCGCTGGGCTTCCGTTTCCCTGTGCAACCGTGAGAGGCCCGTCTTCCATGCTCTTCCATTACGTCGATGCAACTCTTAACCAAACGCAGGACGAGTTGCTTGGCATTCTCAACTTAAAGAAAAAACATCTCTTATCGCTGCATCGGTTGGAAACTATCACTTGTGCTAGTCCCTCCCCAGGCTAGCGATCCCGAGTTGATAGGCTGAACGACGTCAGCTTGCTCTCCATTCTTTCAATCTCTCCTATTGGTCCTTCGCACCTATGGACCGGGAATTCCGGCTGAGGCTGGCTGGATCTCAGAAGGTCCAGGTGGCGTAGCTTTCTCTTCGCGGCCCCACGGCGATCAGACAGCATCTAGAGATGGGGAGCAAGGTGAAATTGAGCCCCAGTATGACCACGTACCCAACGATCAGCCAAGCCAGGCGGAGCGGTCCCAAGTTGCGACACAACAGGAGCGCCGCGGCGGAGACGATGGATATGCAAGCGGTGAGTTGTACCCTAGGGGGCTTCCGTGACGGCTACGCAGGGAGATGCCCAGAGTAAGGTCGGTGGCGGCGATGCATGCGGCGTGAACCGCCGGCGCTATAGAAATGAACGGAAGACTTGCGTCAGTAAACGGTAACCAGAGCCAGACGGCACAGAACGCCAGTCCAGAGAATCCCTGGAAGCCGATGAACCAACGGGCGTAGAGTTACCGCGCAGCGCGTGGAAGCAATTCGTGCGCGTGCGTTGGGTGATCTGAGTATTTTTGTCCGCTCTCAGCGAGCCCAAAATCGGGGCACTCATTGAAATGGGCCCGCAATTCCGGTAGTTCCTCGCGACAAAAAACTTCGGTTCCGTGTTCGTTTCCGAACACATGCTCTCAAATCCGAACGATATCGATAACCTGAAATCCGGTCGATTGGAACGAGGCTTTTCATTTGCGCGTATTAGCAGCAGGGCGGTTTGGCTTCTTACGTGCCCTCCTCGACTTGTCGGGATGTGAGGATACCTATGCAAACACTCCTTATGGATCTCAAATTCGCGCTGCGTCAAGTGCGAAAATCATTGGGTTTTGCCGTTACTGCCGTCCTCATGCTTGCCTTCGGTATCGGTGCCACCACGGCGATTTTCTCGATCGTTGAAGGCGTGCTTCTGCGTCCCCTACCGTTCCCCGATTCTGACCGCCTCATGGTGCTCTCGGACCACCTCCAGGGAATCAAGATCGCAAGCGGCGGCGACGAAGTCGGGGTCACCGTGCCCGACATCATCGCCTACTCCCGCGACACCCACTCCTTCACCGCACTTGGCGGATACCAGGGTGCTGCCTTTGAGCTCTCCGGTACTCGCGAACCGGCGCAAGTCAACGCCTCCCGCCTCACTGCCGGCACCTTTTCCGCCCTCGGCGTCGCTCCCCAACTTGGCCGCTACTTCAGCGCAGACGAAGACCAGCATCACCAGCAGGTGGCTGTTCTCAGCTACGCGACATGGCGCGCCCGGTTCCACTCCGACCCGCAAGTCATCGGCACCAAGATCCTTCTCGATCGTAAGCCGTACATCGTCATCGGCGTTATGCCGCGCGGCTTCGAGTTTCCCCTGATTCCCGGCCAGCTCAACCGCTCGGAACTGTGGGTTCCCATGAGCTTCACGCCCGATGAGCTTTCGCCGAGAAGCGCCAGCAACTGGAGCTATCAGATGATCGGGCGCCTCAAGCCCGGCATCTCGCCCGCGCAGGCACAGAGTGATGCCAATCGCGTTGCGCGGGAGATCATGGCCGGGTACCCCGCTGAAATCGCCAACCTCCACATCAACTCCCTCGTCCGTCCGCTACAGAACGACACTGTGCAGCAGTCGCGTTCTCTGCTCCGCACGCTGTTCCTGGCCGTCGCCGTCGTGCTTCTGATTGCCTGCTTCAATCTCGCGGGGCTCATGCTGGTGCGCGCCATCCGCCGTCAGCGCGAAGTTGCCGTACGCCTTGCACTCGGCGCGCGCGCTTCGGTGCTGATCCGCCAGGCTGTGCTCGAAAGCCTTGTGCTCAGCATCAGCGGCGGTGTGCTCGGACTCGTATTTGCTACCGTCGCACTCCAATTGGGCAAGAGCATGCTGCCGGAAAGCTTGCCCCGCGTGAACGAGATCACCCTAAGCTGGCAGGTCATCGTATTTGCGTTGGGACTGGCAATCGTAACCGGGCTCGTATGCGCCCTCGCCCCGGCGTTCGCGGCGATCCGCACCAACGTCAACGAAAACCTTAAAGAAGGGGGCCGTACCGGCTCCGCAGGTGGAGGCCACGCTCGCCTGCGCTCCACTTTGGTGGTCGCGGAGATAGCCATCGCCCTTGTATTGCTTACCGCCTCGGGCCTTCTCTTGCGCAGCTTCGACAAGATGCGCGATGTCGATCTCGGCTTCGCCCCGCAGCACGTCACCACCGCGGGTTATTCCTTGCCGCAAAAGCAATACGAAAAGCAACCGCAGATCGATACCTTCAATCGAGAACTGCTGCTTAAGCTCAATCAGCTGCCGGGAGTCCAGTCTGTCGGTCTCACCAGCATGCTGCCGTCACAGGGCGTCAACAACAATCAGACGTTTGTCGTCGACGGATACATTCCGCCACCCGGTGCGGACATGAACCTGGCAACCGTTACGCAGGTGATGGGCAACTTCTTTCCGGCAATGGGCATTCATCTGCTACGCGGACGTTTCTTCACCGATGCTGACCATGCGGGCACACAGCTGGTTCTCATCGTGAATCACAAACTCGCGCAGCACTACTGGCCCAACCAGGATCCCATCGGCAAGCGTATCCACATTGGCACACCAAAGATGCAAACTCCCTGGCTCACCGTAGTCGGTGAGGTGTCAGACACACAGCTCCTCTCGCCCGACAATCCGGCAACCGAGCAGTACTACATGCCCGTCGAGCAGGCAGAGGAAGCCATCGGCTCGCTGGCGCAACCCAATGACCTGAACGGCAACGGCGGCTACATCGTGTTGCGTTCGGCGCTTCCACCTGAGCAAATAGAAAATGCTCTTCGCGCCACCGTGCGTTCCATTGATCCCTTGTTGCCACTCACGCAGGTGCAGACCATGGAGCAAGTTGTCTCCCAGTCCGAAGCATCGCGACGCTTCAACACCGCACTCATCTCCAGTTTTGCATTCGCCGCGGTGCTTCTCGCTATTCTTGGAATCTATTCGGTGATCGCATTCTCCGTTGCCTCGCGCGTTCAGGAGATGGCCATTCGCATGACGCTCGGCTCTCAACGCTCCGCGATCGCGCGCCTCGTGCTGAAGTCCGGCACCAAGCTCGCTGCGATTGGATGCATCATTGGGCTGACAGGAGCGGCCGCAACGTCCGGACTGCTGCGCTCGATGCTCTTCGGGGTAAGTCCGTTCGACCCGTTGGTGCTGCTACTCGCGGCGGTGTGCGTGCTTCTATTGGCTGTAGGGGCGTCCGTTCCTCCTGCGCTGCGGGCGGCGTCGATTGATCCAATGCAGGCGCTGCGCGGGGAGTAGCAAGAAGCAGCCGCGATGCATGAGGCAATCCCGCACGCTTAGTGTTCTGAACTGCCAGCTCCACCTGCAGATCGGTCGTTAAATTTCGCCGAATGATCGGGCCGCGACAATCTGCTCCAGTTTCGTGCTACTCACGTCGGCTGGATACGACGGCAGGCTAGAAAGCAAGTCAAGGTAATCTGCAGAGAAATCGGCAACACGATGAGCCAGAGAGCGAAAGCCCTCATCAGACTGGCTTAAACGGCGCATAGTCGGGATATTTTATCCCGTTTAAGTGGACTCCTAAGTGACATAATGGCAACCTCCGAAGCCGAACGTTGGGAGCATGACGAGGTGTGCTCGACTCGTTCAGTCAATCTCGCCAGTCGTTCGGAGACTGCTCGATCTAGCTGATCACCACCTCTTCTGACGTGATCATGCCCGCAATGTCTGGTACCGATCTAGCGGTTCGAGCCAACACTAGGCCTTGACTGCAAACTTCTGCTCTCCTGCAGCAGCCTGAGAGGGCCCTAACATCGATGACAGAAGCCACTATTGCGAGCTAATTATCGTCGTCCAGGTTGCGGAGCGTTTCGGCGCGAAATATGTGACTGCTATCCCCGGGGCCATTGTGGTCGTCCACTGCGGTAGTTGCAATCTTCAATGCGTTCCATGCGCTACGCGCGAAAAGCTCAATTTTGTGGAACTAAGAATTCGCCCCAAGTGCGGTCTAATACCGAATTGATCCTGAAGGATTTTCGGCCCCCTGGGGTACTCGGCTCGCACTTGGCATGTATTCTTCCCGTGGCTTCCAGGCGTGCGCGGTCGTCCGCCAGAGCGATGAGAGGAATCACCTCTGACCCCGGTGACGGGTTGGTGACGCGCGGGTGACGGGTACGAAGTGACGGGTGTCCCTCTGTCTTTTCAATAGTTCTGACCCGTATGACGGGGGTATGTGAAAGCCGCGATGCCGTCGAGCCAACTCCCTTTCAGCGCGACTTGTCCGATGCCTATCACAAACGGCTGGCTGACGTCATCAATAAGACTGGACGATTTCTCGACCCAATCATTGTGGTAACGGCGCCGGGGAACGGCTTTTGGACTCCCAACGGCCGCCATCGGCTCGAAGCCATGCGTCGCCTGGGAGCGAAATCGATTACCGCTCTCGTAGTTGCAGATCGTGAAGTGGCGTGGCAGATCCTCGCCCTTAATACCGAGAAAGCGCACAACTTGAAAGAGCGTGCACTGGAAGTCATTCGTATTTACCGCGGTCTATTGGAGGAAGACGCATCGCGGAAGGAGTCCCAGTTTTCTTTCTATTTGGACGAAGCCGCGCTGGTCACGCTCGGGGTCTGCTACGAACGTGTGCCTCGCTTCGGTGGAGGGGTGTATCACCCGATATTACGTCGGCTGGAAAATTTCACCGATGAGCCAGTGCGGAGTGCGATTAAGGATCACGAGAAGCGAGCAGCGATGGTGCTCGACTTGGAAGAGAAGGTTGGGGCAGTGGTCAAGAAGCTCAAAGAACGTGGCCTGGTCAGCCCGTACTTGCGATCCTTCGTGGTAGCCCGAATCAATCCCTTGCGCTGGATCAAAGACGAACCGCCTTCCCCACAGTAACGAGAACGTAAATCTTGGCCCATGGAGACAATTCGATGTTTAACTGCATGTGCGCCGGGCCGTGGATAAGCATAACAAGCGTATGCACTAACACGGCCAGAGCGGCTGCAGTCACAAATGTCCGTGGTACTGGCTGATTGCTTTCGGGCATAGTCGTTCTCTCGCGAGTTGTAGGCACAGAATCCATTTGACAATGATGCAGGTTGGGACATTCGTCGGGGAATGGCTGTCCGCGACAATGAATTGATCGCGCGCGCCAACTCCCGAGTACGCCGTTCGCGGCGAATGGTATGTGTTTTCGGGAACTGCTGGGCCCAGCACGATCAATCCACAGCACCCCAATACAGTTACCAGCGAAGAGACTATCGCCCGGAACGGTACGCTAGGCCCATTCACCTTTTCGTAATGTCAGGGCCAGCGAAGCTTCTCCGCAACCGTCCAGCACCTGCTCGGGCCCAAATCAGATTTATTCTCCAAGTGATTTCGGCGCGGGCGTATTTCGCTTCGAAGATGGGAGTCTATTGGAGGTCAATCTCACGCATGGTGCCGATTGCACAGATCTCGCGGCTCAGGAGGCACACTGTACTTTTACCTTTCACATCACTGGTGGAACTGGCCGCTTCAAGGATGCGTCCGGCTCCCTTACGTTAACCAAGACGGATTTGCCGGTGGCCGACGCCTCTAGCAATCCTGTCTTTGCCGATACGGGGAGCTTACGGGAACGGTCTCCGGAGTAACCAGAGACGCGGACCGCCAAGAGGAGCGGCAATAGAAGCCAACACACTACAAGAGATTCAACACCGCACGCATACATAAATCGTTGACCGCTTGCGTGCTCCATGCAGTGCCACCGCAGGTCGCATTCTCGGAGTTCGCCCTTGGCGGCTCCGTCCCATTAGCCTCTGGGGCCGCAGCGATCAACGTGGCCACGCTGACGGCGAGCACACATTCAATTTCGGCGCAATACAGCGGCGATTCGAACTACACGTCCGCAACAGCGGCTCTTTCCCAGGTGGTCAATCAGGCGACTCCGGGCCAGGGTGACGTTGCTCCGGTAACCATCGCGAGCAGCAACAATCCGTCCAGCTACGGACAGTCAGTGACGCTCTCTGTTACGGCGACTGGTCCCGGCGCCACGCCGAGCGGCACGGTTACGGTGATGGACGGAAGCACAACCGTTGGAACTATCACCCTCGATGCGGCCGGCAAAGGAGCCCTCAACACATCGGCTCTGACGGCTGGCAACCATAACTGATGCAAATTTTCCTGGGGGTTCTGAGTCGCTGACGCAGCGCGTGATGCCTGCTGCTGCAACTACCCTGCAGCTTGCATCGTCTCGGAACCCGTCTGTTGCCGGGGACGCTATTCAGCTTACGGCGACGGTTGCGCCTAATGTGGCGACCGGCACTGTAACCTTCACGATCAGCCAGAATGGCTCTGCCGTTGAGAGCCATTTCGGCTGCACTCGCCAGCGGGGTCGCGACCCTCTCGATCACGGACCTTGCAGCAGGTACTTACCAGGTTGCAGGCAGCGTATAGCGGCGATGGATCCTATGGGCCGAGCACGTCGACGACGCTTACGCAGGTCGTGAACGCTGCTGGAATCCCCGATTTCACTCTGTCGCTTGTCAATCGCGCGTCGGATATGACCTCAGGCACCTCTTGGTCCAGCGGTATCAATGTCAATGGTGTTGACGGTTTCTCTGGCAACGTAACGCTAAGCTGCTCCTCCGGCTTAGATCCAACGATGAATTGTTCCTTTAGCCCCGTAACCGTCTTGGCGGGTTCGCAATCGAATCTGAGCATCACGCAGCAATGGCGATGTTCCGCATCAACGAGTTCTCAGTGACGGTGGTGCCTGCCCAGCCTGCAGTTATGGGACTTAAACCTCCTTCAAGTCATAGTTGTACCAACGTTCAAGCGTCCAACCCTGGTCTTGCTTCGAGAACAAGCGAATGTTGCGATAACGATTTTCAGAGTGGTCGGCTCGTGTGGTCCGAACGACCAAAATGGCCTAGACTGAAAACTTTTAATGTGACGCGTCTACTCATCCAGCACGCTCTACGCACTGACATTGTCTAGGCCGGCAATCAGCCGGTGCATTTCAGCGCTAGATCGGCGGCGTCTGTGAATTCCTTCGCGCCTGTCCCGATTCGCCTCAAAGCAAGTGTCGTAACCAGAATGGAGACTATTCCATGCAGGAACTCTTTGAAGACCCCGAGATTATCGGCGTCTATACCCGAAAGCAGGCAATCTCCGATGGCGCACTCGTCGATATGACGGTTGAGCCATTTGGAAGGATGGCGCAGGATGCTGGCCTCAAGTGGCCCATCGCCATGACATTTAACCGGGTTTGGGAAATTCGTGGGGGTAACCGACGCACCTGGTCACCGATAGCTTGAAATAGTGTCCGACAAGGGACACAACAGCTGGGACTGCTGTCATCCGTAGGACGCTCACTGTCACGCTTGTTCTATGGCATGTAGTATCAATTGCTCCACTTCATGCCAAACCTCAGGATCACTGTCCATTTTTAAGTGATCGGTCCGGAAGGCCTTTTTGTACCAAGCAAGTTTGCGCATCTGCACGTCTCTTTTGCGATAGTCGATTCGACGGTTGAAGAGAATTGTGGTACGCGTCGGATCCGTTGCGCGGATATTTTTTGCACCATGGATTAGGCGTCCGGTGTTCTGATAGAAGTTAGCAGCCGTTCTTACGTTTGGGGGAATCATTTCATCTCCGCGCCCCACACTGTCGATCTGGATAGTCAGCAGCACCGGCACACCGATTTCATTCAGCTGTCGTGCGAACTTTACGACCGCAGCGCCGCCAAAGCTTTGCCCGTAAAGAATGATGCGCGCAGAACTGCGCTCGGAATCGTCCAACTCGCTGTTGCCATCGCGGTCAAAGCTGTTCTTCACAAACTTTAAAGCCAGGCCGCGCTTAAGGTTCTCTACTGTTTCAACGTGAGCTCCGTTCAGTTCAGATTTGCGCAGTTTGGCCGCAAGACGGCCTACGCCGACATTCTCATCCCGCCAGGAGTCGCGGCCTCCCATGAACCCGATAATGAGAGTATCTTCTCGACGTAGAGGAGTAGGTGTTTGGATGTCAGAGTAACGCTGGCCGCGCAGTCCGCAACCAGATACATTAAATAACGCAAATAGCAGCACAAACGTGCCGGGAATGCTTGATCGGTGCTGGTGAGCGAAGCAAATCACGGGAGTATCTGCTCGTTGGATATTCTATGCCCGTGATTTGCGATGCAGATTCAGACGCTGCTTGGCAGCTGTTTGCTTCTGCATCGTGTGATGCTTGTTGCCGGTTAAGACTCATGCTCTTCCTCATCAACCGTCTAGTGCTCTCATTGCTCCTCATCCTCGTCGTCATTTACGCTGGGCTCCTCTGGCTTGCGTGGAGAGCGGATCGCATCATCTTTCAGCCGCCGCCATCATCGTATCTCGATAAAGCACCATTCGCTCCGTACCAGCTCTTCCACATCACCTCTGGAGCCAACGGACCTCACACCCGTGTCGGCATCGCCTCCATCACCACACTCTATTTCCCCAATCCCCACGCCCAATTCACGCTGTTGATGAGTCATGGCAACGCGGAAGACATCGGCCAAAACTGCGATCTCTACGAAGAATATCGGCGCCGTGGATTCGCCGTCTTCGCATACGACTACCGCGGATACGGAACCTCAACCGGGATTCCCACCGAAGAAGGCACCTACGCCGACGCGTACGCCGCGTGGGATTACCTGGTCAATACGCTCAGGGCTCCACCTTCAAGGATCATCCTCCACGGAACCTCTGTCGGGGGCGGCCCCGCAGTCGAACTTGCAGAAAGACTCTCCATTGCCGATCAAGACCAGCGTCCCGCAGCGCTCATTCTCGTTGCTCCGTTCCGATCCGCCTTCACCGTGCTAACCAAATTTCCCCTCATCCCGTGGGACAAGTTCCCCAACGCGCGCCGGATCATGAATGTCCGCATGCCGGTCCTCGTGGTCCAGGGTGAAGCCGACGAAGTCATCCCCTTTGTTCACGGGCAAAAGGTCTTCTATAACGCGCAGCCCACAGGAGACAATGACGCCTCACTTACTCGCACCTCCGGAAAACAACATCTCTGGATCCCCCACGCCGGCCACAACGACATCTTCCGAGTCGCGCCCACACTCTATTTCGATAAAGTCCAATCCTTCGCCAACGAGATTCCCCTCAAGTGAAACATTGGGGGCGTTCAGCCCGCGGGATCGCAGAGTGTCCGCTCGTCGGCTTGTCGCGCCGTCATCGTTGCGCGATCAGGCCCACCAACGGTCGCTCAAATCTCCTGGATACGGGGCCACCTAGCCGGTTTTGAACGAGAGCAGGCCTCGTAACCAGAACGGAGAACAATTCCATGCAGGATCTTTTTGAGGGCGCTAAGATTATCAGCGTCTACACCCGACAGCAGGCAATAACGACAATGCCCGATTCAGCGACCAGCCGTACTGCATTGATCCTTGAACCGGATGCAGGCGGGTACGGTCTGGAGGTACTTTAGTGAGTCTTCCAAGTTGCGTCTTCCGCTCGGACCAATCGCCAGCCCGGCGTCCTCAAAATACCTGATTCCGTCGGCGACTCCTGAGTTGGTGCGAAATGAGAGCAGGATTGCATGAGCCGCATTATTCTTCTTCAACTGCGATTCCGCATCCGACTCAACGATGATGAGCAATGGAAGTCTTGCTTCGCTTCCGAGGTGGGCTAAGGCTGTTACTGAGGGGTATTCATCGCCCTCGATACGCGGGTGAAGTAGAAAGCCTTCTTTCTCTCCCGGCTGCTCTTCACGATGGTAAGTTAGATAGCTTATTAACAAAGGAATACTTCGTGCCGACCGCAATTCCGACAACAAGTCTATTGAGGCTGAGACACACGGCTGGTCGGCCTTGCTAATGTCAGCTGGCGCGCGCGCCATGAGTGTTTTCATGGCGTCATCTTCCGTCTTGACGCTCACGCACTCCCCACTTGCCATGGAAGAGAATGGAAGACTAAGCACGATACAGCACTGTAACAGGAGTACCCATGTTTTCATGCATCACTAGTTCTACCGCAAGTTTTCATTAAGAGACGTAGTCCCCATCCCAATCTGATTGTCGTTCGCATATGTTGTGTCCAAAACTACAGAAATGGACGACGCTTTCTTACAGGACACCCGTGTAAAAAACTTTAGATCATTCGAGACTTTAATCGTCGACGTGCTCGTTCCAAGGACTGCATATTCATCGAAATTTGCTCGCAACGGGTGATCTTCCCCACCGGATCACTCCCCCTTAATACAGGTACGCCCATACTCTAGGATGTCGGCAAGTCCTCGCCGAGCGGCTGAAGTCAAGCGAAGGTGGCCTTCGTGCGATCTTCCTAGACACGGAAACGCCGACCATCGGGAATGCAGTCCGGCAAGAACTTATCCGTCGATCGCGGCGGGTCGACCCCCCATCGCTCATCACACGCAACACCGACAGAGCGCGATCTGGGCACTCGGCGAATACCTCGAGGGCTCCCTCATACGTGCACGCCTGGCTGGCTTCGAACTAGAACAGGCCTTCGTAACCGGAACGGAGAACAATTCGATGCAAGATCTTTTTGATGGCGCTGAGATTATCAGCGTCTACACCCGACAGCAGGTAATCTCCGATGGCCTACTGGTTGACATGAGCGTGGAGCCATTCGGAAAGCTGGCGAAGGAGGCCGGAACCAAGTGGCCCATCGCAATGACAGCAACCGCATTTGGGGAGTTCGTTGCTGTGACCGATGCATCTGGCCCTTTGAAAATTGGTGAGGGCCTTCCCTTCCCTCTCACGTAAACCGCTCTTGATCTGAAGGACCAGAACGTCCTGACTCCAGCCGTGCTCAAGGGCGGCCCGCAAGTACCATTCTCGCGTGGACCGGTCCTTGATCCGGTCCGACACCCGAACATTGTGACCCCAAGGCAATTGTGCAATGAGCTGTTGCACAATTGATTCCTCCGGCCAAGCCTCAGCCAGAGCACGCGGTATTTGAGGCTTCTTGGACTGAAGCCCTCGACGCCGGGAAATTCGTTCTGCAGATCGTCGGCCAGCCGATCAATGTCACGGCTGCCCCAACCCTCTACTCCTTATGTGAACGGTACTGTGCTCACCGTGGATGGCGCATGGCTTGGCCGATGAGAGATGCAACGTGTTGCGCTATCAGCCGAAGAAGCTCCCCAGCCGCGGCTCCTGACTGGATACGAGGATGCTGCAGGTTAAACAGGATGTTGTCATTGTTTCCCGAAGGTAAATTTCACGGCGAGCTGTATTCCGCGAGGCCCACCTCCACCGAGGAAAGGATTGCCAACACCAACATCTCCTGTGGCGACGATGGGATAGGCTCCGCCACCCACTTCGCGGCCGTTGGTGAAGCTGAAATCGTTGATACCTGGGTCGGCAATAAAAGCGGGGAGGAACGGATTCGCGAAGTTCGGATGGTTGAGGGCGTTGAAGAACTCTGCGCGGAATTGCATGTTCAGGCTCTCGGTGATCGCGGTGTCTTTGTACAGCGCGAGATCCCATTGCTTGAATTGGGGGCCGTGCAAGGCATCGCGGCCAAGGTTGCCGAAATGCCGTGAACCGGGCACGCAGTCCTGAGCGGTTCCGGTTGGCCCGTTCGCCAGAGCATATGCGGTGATCTGACATGGAATCGCGATTGAGGCGAGCTGGTAAAAATTGTTCGGATGGTGTTCATCGTAGATGGATGGTCCGACGATATCCGGCCTGTCGTCACCTTCCCCGCTGCCGCTGAAGTCGTCTTCGAAGTTGTAGTTGAACTGATACGGCTGCCCACTCTGCAATGAGACCGTGCTGTCAAATCCCCAGCCATTTCTCAAGCGCCCGCCCCTCACCTTCGGAAACTGGTAGCCGAAGATCCAGGTGAAGCGCTGGGGAACGTTGAAGTTCGAGGGTCCGTATTCGAGGTGGGGACGGCTGCTGTCGTTGGGCTGCGCCGCGTTGGGCTCGAAGTCCTCCCCGTCACTCGCGGTATCCAAGGAGCGCGACCAAACATAGTTTGTGATGGACGTAACTCCGTGCCATCCATTGACTCGGAAGCTGGCCTGCAATGCGTTGTAGTTGGACTGTGCCGTCGACTCTTCCTGCAGGATATAAAACGCGCTGTACGAATTGTTTCCAAAGACACGTGGCACGCCATAGCTGGGAATGCAACCAGGTCCCCCTGCCGGATAACAGGGCGACCCATCGGCGGTGTTGGTATTCGCCTGGGCGAAGGCGATGTCTGCAGCGGTAATCGCCGCCTGGTTCGGTTGGTTGATATCACGGAAGCGGAACAAGCGGTGACCCTGCGACCCAACGTACCCCAACTGGAGCACCATCCTGCTCGCAACCTGCTGCTCAATGTTCAGGTTGTAGTTCTCCATATAGGGAGTTCGGATATGGCGGTCGAAGGAGAAAATATCGCATTCGACGCTGCTGCAGCTTGACGATCCATAGACAGGCTGGCCGCTCACAATGGTTCCCGTGGCCGCTGCCGGAATAATCTGTGCCGATCCAATCGGGTTGTACGCTGGACCGGGATCGAAAAAGGGCGGATACGGCAGATGGCCGAGGAAGAAGTCCTGAGAGAAAGCATCGAAGAAGATGCCGAAGCCGCTGCGAACGGCCGTCCTCCCGTTGCCAAAAACATCCCACGCCATGCTGATGCGGGGCGCGAAATTCTTGTAATCCGGCTCATAGAGCTTACCGAGCCCCTGTGCTCCGACCTGCGTCAGCGTAATGGTGCTTCCGGCGGTATCGAATAAGGTAATGTTGCTCATTAGATTGTTCTTCTCTGCCACTACACCCAGATTGTCCCAACGAAGACCGTAGTTCACCATCAGCCGGGGAAATATTCGATAGCCATCCTGGACGTAAAGGCCATAGCTGTTTTCGTATGTATGCCGTGTGGAATCGCCGAAATAGTTGAAGGATTTTCCGAAGTCGGTGTCCACAGCGCCATTGAGGAAGTCAGTAAGGCTTCCAAAGGACAGTTTTCCGCGAAAGTATTTGTCGAAATACTGCGTGACGCTGGTTCGCCGGAATTCGAAGCCAAACTTCAGAGCATGCTTGTTCATCGTCCAGGCGAAGTCGTCGATGGCCTGATTGTTCGAATCGACGCGATGCCGCGGGACGGAAGACGTTGCTCCAAGCTGGGCGAAGCTACCCACCAGCATGACCGGGAGCCCCTGATTGCCGGCAGTGGCTCCGGTGCACGCCTCTGTCGTGCTTGCCGCGCAAAGCCCGATGGAGCTTGGCTGAAAACTTTGATCCTCCGGGAAAAATCCTTCCGCGAATCGGTTCCAGCCATAACGCAGCTCATTCACCTTGGTCGGAGAGAAGATATGTACCTCGGACAACGCGACGAGTTGAACCCGGGTGGGAGTGAATGTATTGAACCCGGGCAACTGGCCCCCGCTTGCGGTGAGAGCCAGGGGAAAAGCCTGCGTGCTGTCCCCAAAGAAATAACGCCCGCTGATCAGATCATTCTGGCGGAAGCTGTGGTCGATCTTTGCAATGACACTGCTTAGATTGTTGTAGGAGGGAGAAATGACGGACGCATTCGGCCCGTTTGGGCAGCTCTTGTCTTCCTGTCCAACGAAGGAACCGCCAAAGGTGCCTGGAATATTCGGATGAGGCCAGGGATTGCGTGCTAGCAGCTTCTCGGTGACCGGGTTTACATTTCCTGGGCCGACAGCCGCTATGTCTACGTTGATCTGCGCCGGGTCAGGCACGCAGGCGAGAGTGACAACGCCAACCGATTCCCGCTGGCCTTCGTAGTCCAGAAAGAAGAACGTCTTGTTTTTCACGATTGGTCCGCCGAGCGATCCGCCAAATTGGTTGTTATGGAATGGAGCCTGCGGCTGCCCTTTGAAGTTGAAGTAGTTGCGTGCGTCGAGCGCATTGTTTCGAAAGTAATCGAAGAAAGTGCCATAAATCCGATTCGTTCCGCTTTTGGTTACGATATTGACCACTGCCCCGGCATTTCGTCCATACTCCGGCATGTAGTTCGAGAGGACATTCAGCTCCTGAATGGCGTCAACCGGCAGAATGGTTGCGGGAGTACCAAAAACGCCCGCTTCATTGATGGCTGGGTCGTTGCGATAGCCATCATTCATGTCTGTTCCGTCGAGCAGGAAGTTATTGGAGCGTCCACGCGCACCGTTCAGGGAAAAAATTCCGAACGATCCCGGAGAATCTGTTATTTGATCGGGAGAACCAGCGACACCCGGCGTGAGAAAGATTGCCTTTTGGTAGTCGCGGCCATTCAATGGAAGATTCTTCATCTCCGCTGTAGTCATGATCCCGCCAAGCACATTGCTGGTGGTATCCACTTGCGGCAGTGTGGAGGCGGACACCTCAACACTCTCGCTAACTGCACCGGCCGTCATCGCGACATCAACACGCATCTGCGATGCAACCGTGACCTGCACACCGCTTGTCAAAGAAGTCTGAAATGAGGCCATGGTGACGGTGACGTTATACGTGCCAATAGGCAATTCAGGGATGAGGTAGCTGCCGTCTGCGGTCGTCGGCGTGGTGCGTTCGAGACCCGTATCCGTACTTTTCACGGTTACCGTCGCACCGGAAATTGCGGCGCCGGACTTGTCCGTCACTGTACCCAGAATGACTCCACGAAATGTCTGCGCATGGCTGATTCCACATGCCAGAAGCGTGACGAATACACTGATCTTCCACTGGGATATGTTCTTCATGACGATTCGCCCCGTGCCGGGAGAATGTGGCAGCATGGTCCGAGCGGATAGAGGGGGCTACGAGGACGAAAGTGAGTCCACCCGGAATCCGAACGAGCGGGCTGACCCGGCGCGCCCAACAGCTATATCCCTCCCAGGATATGGGCGTCAAGCAATTCCCTTCAGGAATCGTTTCCGTGCACGCCTCTGCGAGCGCCCTTCGATCCAAAAGTATCTGTAGCTAGCGAAGAAGACTGCCAGCGCAACAGGGGCACCAAGCAGCACGTCTAGCGCATAGTGCAGTCGGGCACGAGAAAGAGCGCTACCGCGAGGCAGTCGCTAAGAATCGCCGATTGGCTAGCTAGAGATAGGACATCGACCCTTACCTATGTGCGATATCGTACAGACGGCGCGGCCGGCTTGGCACATCATCCATGCGAAGAACAGGCTACTGATGCTGTATCCCAGTGCAGAAGCCAATGGGCTCCTGTGGACTGCGGATTTTCCCCTTGGTGTCTATCAGGAGGCTGACGGGGAGGCCGAGGACGCCGCCATACATTTCCCCGATCTTTTCGTCGCCCATCGCTACCGGGTAATTCAATTCATATTTCTGATATGCGACGCGCACTGGTCGCTCCTCATCATCCATGGAAATGCCGATGACCTGCAGCCCCCGTCCGCCATACTCCTGCTGTCAAGCAACAAAGCGCGGAATTTCGGTGAGACACGGTGCGCACCACGTCGCCCAAAAGTTCAGCAGAACCACTTTGCCGCGATAGTCCGCCAGATTCACCCGTCCATGGTTCAGATCCATTCGCGAAAAATTGGGCGCTCTCCGGATTGGGGCTGGAGGTTCAGCCTTTGCAGCAAGATTGGTCGCGGTGAGTAACGCCGCCATCATCAGCAGTAGAAGAGCCTTGCGTTTCGAGTTTATTCGCCGAATCACGATTTGATGCATCTCCTGGTTTTTAGCGGCCTTTCGCAACTGGATAGCCTTTATTGACCCAATCGGTTCCTAAGTTATTGGCGATGTAGAGCACTCGAACGCGAGTGAAGCCGAGAGCGTGCAACTGCCAATATGCGGGGCCGAATGTTAGGGCACTTGTTCCACGGGCAGCATCCGCAATAGATGATGAGGAACTGATTCGACTTCATTCCCTTCACGCGGTCCCGGAGCGCCTGGTGCCCCGTATCCTGTCCTCGGGCCCCAACGTACTCCGATCCAGGAATGTGCGCTTCGGCGTAGAGGACATGCGAGCCGACCTGCAACATCAAGGGTTTCTCTCCGCCGGAAGAGTGCAGGAGTTGCACGAGTTCCTCCGGCTGCAATAACTGTGCGGCAGGAATCTCCCCATCTGCTGAAGGTGTTGGTGCGGCTTGCAGGGCAGCGGCTGACAGCTGGGCATCAGTGTTGACACAGAGAATGGATAGGATTGCCAACAGACATGCCGCGAAGCTGTATCGAAGAAAGTATTTATTCATGACGAATGCCTCTTCTCCCCTCCGCCGGGAAGGCATGAAGTGATGGAAGAGTTTTGCTGTACCAAGGTCTCGCGCATGACCAACGCGACAAGCAAGCCCGTAAATACCGTGAGACTGCCGACCGCAGCAATGGCCTGTCGAGTTCCGAAGGCATCGGCCAGAACTCCACCCAGAATGGCTCCAATCGCATAACCACTGTCGCGCCATAGCCGATAAACCCGACAGCGGGAGCACGCCAGCTTGAGTGGGCAACATCTCCAATGGCAGCCCGGAATGTCGGATAAACCATCGCGGTGCCGATGCCCAGTAACACCGATGCCAAGGCCCAGCCCGCGAACCCCGTAAACACGGTCAGCAGAATAATGGCTATTCTCTGGAGCACCATGCCCTCGACGATCAGCATTTTTCTCCCGATACGGTCCGAGAGGGCCCCGGTACCCAGTTCGCCCAGTCCCCAGATCGCCGGATACAGCGCAACCAATACGCCGATCTTCTCAATCGACAATCCGCGAGATACGAAGTAGAGAGGAAAGAGGCCCCAGGCCGTGCCGTCATTGAGATTGTTCACCATGCCCGCAAAGCTGACGGAAAATAGCGTCCGGTCACGCCAGCTCGTCAGCAAGAAGATTTCCTTGAATGACTTGCTTTGGGTAGCCTCTCCGTGTTCGCGCGCTTCGGCCTCGGCGTGTGTGCGGGATTCATGGATAAAGAAGGCAGAGATACATAGTCCCGCGACGGCAACGGATTCGCCGATACCGAGCATCGCCATCGGGGCGTCATAGATGGCTGAGAAGTAGCCAGCACAAAGCGCTGACAACGAGACGGCCGAATACCCTGAAGCCTCGTTGAGGCCCATCGCAAAGCCCCGTCGCCTCGGACCAACTAGATCGATCTTCATAATGACCGTCGTTGACCAGGCAAGGCCCTGGTTGATGCCGAGGAACACGTTGGCTGCAACGATCCAGGGCCAGGTGGGAGCAAAGTAAATAAGCATGGGTATGGGAAGGGCCGCAAACCAGCCGGCGAGGAGTATATGTTTGCGGCCTACGCGATCGCCCCACCGTCCTGCAAATAAATTGGCGCAAGCCTTTACCAGGCCGAACGTCACTAAGAACGAAAGAATAGCCACGCGCGAGGTGAGCCCGAAGTCATGCACGGCCAGAACGGGAAGAAGAAGGCGCTCTGTGCCCACCATGGCCCCGACAAAGCCGTTGACAAGTACAAGCAGAGTGAATTGCCGCCAGTTGGCAAGCAGCCCAAGCTTCGGGGCAGGCCTGATGTTAGCTGATGGCACAGCGGTTCGGCCCTGCTTCC
>Ga0207647_10001118_pt1 | contig 20660 bp, 20 predicted proteins | sample KBSCornC2_FD_184295 | JGI IMG/M metagenome (GOLD analysis project Ga0207647, IMG submission 184295) | Corn rhizosphere microbial communities from Kellogg Biological Station, Michigan, USA - C2 (SPAdes) (version 2) | ecosystem: Host-associated > Plants > Roots > Rhizosphere ... | reverse complement strand
CTTCGTGCCGCGCCACTCCGACCTGCCGACGGTCATCCGCACCGCCTGGGCCTGGCACCAGAAGGCGCATCCGTTCATGCGATTGTGACGCACGAGTCCATCAAGAATCCGGCTCAAGGCAGGCCCTACGGTCGCGCATACTGATCGACCGTACCTGCGACACATTATCGATGGAGTCGCAGATAGCTAATTGGCGCTTTTTTGTCGCCCGGGGTCAGCAAGACTGAGTGCCGGCTTCTTGGTCTTGCTCAGTCTAAGCACAGCATCTGGACCCAAGGCTTTCGCTTCCCGGCCAACGAGGAGCTGGCCGCGGAGTTCGGCGTGTCACGCGTCACGATCCGGCAGGCCGTCGAGTTGCTTTCAGCCGACGGCGTCATCAAGGCGCAGCGGGGCCGCAGCAGGCGCGGTGCGGCAGGACCGCGGGCTCAAGGTCGAAACTACGCTGTCGGATCTCGCCGATATGTACCGCGACACTTCGCCGGAGATCGTCAACATCTCGGCGAGCCGCAGCGACGCGCCGCTGTGTCCCGAGGACGGCAAGCCGGCCGAGAGATACGTCTTCATGCGCCGGCTTCATTCGCCACTCGGTCCGTCCGCGGCCAAAACTGGACGTCATGCGATCGGTTGCCTAACTTGGTACAAATCGGGCTAAGCCTGACAAGTTGCTGGTGTTTTGCTGTACCTAGCTCAAATTGGCCCATGATGGATTGGAGCGAGAGTTTAAGCGGTTCAATGCGCTAGGAGGCGCCGTGTGCACGGCGTGTGCACCGGGAGATCAAGAAAAATCTTGCGTCGGCCAATCAAAGCAGACCTTGGGGCCGTAGGAACCCGACATCGTTGTTGGCGAACTCGGTCCCGCCATGCCGGTCAACCGCAAGGTGCCCAAGCTTGGCCCGCGGCTATCGATTGTGGACGCCAACCGAAAGCGCATTGCGCGGCTCGACGGCGAGGATGGTCCCGGTCTTGCTAGCGGCTAGTTTCTCGCACCGCGCGGCATTGCACTGGATTCCAAAGGCGACATGTATGCGGGCGAGGTCGGCGTAAGCGACTGGAAAACTAATCCCAATGAGGACATGCCGGCCGAGGTCCGCACCATCAGGTGCTTGCAGAAGCTGGAGATTGTTCGGCCTCGACCGCTCGTCGCGGCTTTCCGGTGTCGGTAAAAGTGGATCGACGTATCCGTGCCTCGTCTAGGATTGGGTGGAGCATGTGCGCGGGCGATGACAGCACGCCATTCAAGCTGTCGGTGAGGCCTAATCGCTCGCCGTTGATTCCGCTGCAGATGGATATTTCTCTACTCGTTCCTGCCGCGGTGCGTTCAACAGGTGTGGATCTACAGGCGTATGACTTCACCGGTTCGAACGCTCTCGTCGGCGGCAAAGACGATGCGGAGTGAGTTGATCGCGTCCTCGTGATGCTCGGACAGGTCTATCTCGCCACGGACCGCACTCAGAAACAGCCGCTGCTCGCGCTCGCAGAGCTCCTGATGGTCGGGGTCATCAGCAGTCGAGATCAACTCGTCCGGCTGCGCAAAGCGGTCTTCGGCGTCGCGCGCCGCGTGATGGATGCGAAGCGCGTTGGTCCGTGTATGCGTATCATGTTCCGCCGAATGCGCGCCCGCATCGGCACTCTCTTTTGCGACGATCGACACGCTGCCGTTTGGGCCGATCATGTCCTTCACAAAATGAGCGGTCTCGCTCATCATCGGACCCCAGCCGACCTCGTACCATCCGACGGATCCGTCGTCGAACATGATGTGAAGATGGCCGTAATTGTACATGGCCGGCGCGATCTCGCTGGTCAGTCGCGCCCCGACCGCATGGACCGCGACGGGACGCGCTCGCGTCACCTGGCACATGATGTCGACGTAATGGACGCCGCAATCGACGATCGGTGAAGTCGATCGCATGAGTTTCTTGTGCACCTCCCAGAAGGAGCCCGCAGACTGCTGGTTGAGATTCATGCGCATCACGAGCGGCTTTCCGAGCGTTCGGCCGATTTCGACGAACCGTGACCATGCGGGATGTACGCGCAGAATATAGCCGATCAGGAGCGCCTTTCGGGCCGCGCGTGCAGCACTGACGACTTGCCGCGCGACATCCAGCGTGTCGGCCAGCGGCTTCTCGCAGAAAACATGCGCGCCAGCAGCGAAAGCCTGCAACGCCATGGCGGCGTGATGCTCGGTGTAGGTGCAGATCGCGACTGCGTCGGGACGCAAACGCGTAAGCGCCTCGTCGAAGCTTTCGAAGCGGGGAAGAGTGGGAAACTCGGCCTCGAGATCGTCGCGATCGGCCGCGCGAGAGGTGCAAAGACCGACGAGTTCGAAACCCTCGACCGATCTGTAGGCGCGGGCATGGCTGGTTCCCATGGTGCCGAGGCCAACCACGAGAACGCGAACATTTTGTGGGGGCGAGAGGGAGAGCGAGGACATGGCTCAATTGTGTCCTTCAGTCAGGTATTGAGGGGCAGCCCTCGATCCAGGTTTCCAGCACCCGCAGCTCGTCGTCGAGATGCACGAGGCTCGCGAGATGGCCTGGTGCGATACGGCCGAGTTCAGTATCGCGCCGGAGAAACGTCGCCGGAACGCGCGATGCCATTGCGAGGGCATCGGCGAGCGGAAGCCTGACGACGTTGACCGCATAACGCACCGCCTCATCCATGGTCAGAACCGAGCCGGCGAGCGTCCCGTCGTCGAGCCGCAGGCAGCCGTCAACGCACGTCACGCGGCGGCCCTGAAGATCGAAATGATCGGGGCCGCCAGCCGCCGGCGGCATCGCGTCGGTAATCAGCATGAAGCGATCGCGCCGCTTGGCAGCAAGCGCGATGCGCAAATTCGCCTCGTGGACGTGATGGCCGTCGGCGATGAGGCCGACGAACGCCTCGTCTAGATCGAGCGCGGCACCGACCATGCCCGGCTCGCGCCCGGTCGGTGCGCTCATCGCGTTGAACAAATGGGTGAACGCGCGCGCGCCTGCCTCCACGGCCCTGCGCCCCTCCTCGTAGCTCGCGTCGGAGTGGCCCAGCGAGACGAGTACGCCATGCCGCGCGAGCTCGGCGATGCTCTCGGTCCCGACCCGATTGGGCGCGAGCGTCAGCATGACTGCGCCGCAATCTGCCTTGGCGATTGTCGCGATGTCGTCGCGCCCGAGGTCGCGGATGTAGCTGAGTTCATGCGCCCCCTTGCGGCGCGGATCCAGGAAGGGCCCTTCCAGGTGAATGCCGAGTGCCGCAGGGGTCAGACGCCGCGCCTCGCCCGTCGCAGCGATGGCAGCGGCCATCACCTGCGGCGCGTCGGTCACCAGCGTCGGCAGCAGCCCGATGGTCCCGTGTTTACGGTGCGCGGCCGCGATGCGGGCGATGCCTTCGGGCGTCGGGTCCTGGTTGAATAGGACGCCGCCGCCGCCGTTGACCTGAACGTCGACATAGCCGGGCGCAAGCAGGCCGCCGCCGAGATCCCGCACTGCGCCGTCTGGTCTCTCGGAGTGGGGAACGATTGCGGCAATGCGCGCTCCTTCGACGACAACCGCGCGGTCATCGAGAAAGCGTTCTCCATCGAAAATCCGCGCGCCGGTCAGAACGATCATCAGACGGTCTCCGTTACCTTGCGCAGATTGCGCGGGCGGTCGGGATCGCGCCCGAGCCGGAGCGCAAGCGCTTCGGCAAGCCGGTAGAAGCGGTGGATCATGACGATGGGCTCCAACAGGGGAGCCTCGACTCGTGCCGTAGCGAGACGATCCGACTGATCGGCGCCGCCTGCTTCGATTACGATCACCGTCGCTCCGGCGTCGGCCAACGCCGTGAGCGTCGGCAGCATGCCTTCGCGCGCCGGGTCGGACGGCAGGAAGGCGATGACGGGGAAGCCCGACGCTACAAGTTCGGCCGGGCCGTGCAGCACCTCGGCCGCGGAGTAGGCCTCGGCGTGAATCGCGCACGTTTCCTTGAGTTTGAGTGCCGCTTCCGCGGCGATCGCGAGCGTCGCGCCCCGGCCGAGCACGAAGGCGCTGCGGGCGTTTGCAAGTCTTTCCAGTATCGTCGCGGGTGGGGGCGTTGTTTGGGCGCGCAGGACGTCCGGCAGGCCGGCGAGGGCGTCTGCGAGCTGCCGATCCTCGCGCCATGCCGCGACGAGGCTCGCCCCCGCGACGAGACCGGCCACCATCGATTTGGTCGCGGCGACGGAACGTTCCGTGCCGGCGCAGAGCGGCAGCAGGATTTCGGCCTCCTGCGCGAGTGGCGAGGCCACATCGTTGACCAATGCGAGGGCCAGCGCACCGCCGTCTCGTGCGGCACGCTGCATTTCCACGATGTCCGGGCTGCGTCCCGATTGCGAGATCGCGACGGAAACGCTCCCTTCGAGCCGCATCGGCGTCCGATAAAGCGTCGCAATCGAGGGGCCGATGGAGACACAAGGCACCCCCGAAACAATCTCGACGAGATATTTCAGATAGAGCGCGCAGCAATCCGACGAACCACGGCCGATGGTTGCGACGAGCGGCGGATCGAGGGCACGCAGGCGCGCTCCGAGTTCAGCGAGCCGTTCAGCATTCTGACCGAGCTGGCGCGCAGCCGCTTCGCCGGCCTCGCCGATCTCCTGCAGCATGTGTGTCGTCATCGGTGCGTCTTTCGGGCCGGGGGCGACAGCGTGAGTTCGGAGACGAAATCATAGGCGTCGGCACGGTACCAGGACTTCGTGAACTCCACGCAGGCTCCGTCGGCGAGGTAGGCGATGCGCTGGATGTAGAGCGCCGGGCTGTCCGGCGCGACGCCGAGCAGTTCAGCATCCGCATGTTCGAGGATGGTCGCACGCAAGCGCTGCAAGCCCCGGGTTGGCTTGAAGCCCCTTGCGGAGAGTGCCTCGTAGAGCGAGGCGCCAACCGAATCCTGTTCAGGAAGAAAGCGTATCGGCACGGCGGCGCGTTCGATTGCCATGGGCGAACCGTCGGCCAGGCGCAGGCGTCCGAGCCGGAACACGCGGTCGTTCGGTCGTACGCCAAGCATCATCGCCTCTTCCGGCGTCGGCAGGAACACGCCGCGTTCGAGCTCGCGGGAGCTCGCCTCCAATCCGCGCAGCCGCATGTCTTCCGTGAAACTCGTCAGGCGCGACGAGGGCTGTTCGACGCGCGGCGTTGCGCGATGGATGAAGGTGCCCGCGCCGTGGCGGTGATACAGCACGCCTTCGGCGATCAGATCGGCGATCGCCTTTCGCAGCGTGGTGCGCGATATGTCGAGCAGCTCGCACAACACCCGCTCCGCCGGAAGCAGTTGCGTCTCCGCGAAGCGTCCGGTCTCGATCTCGCGCCGAAGCGCGTCGACCACGGCACGATAGAGCTTTTGGCCCGGCGCCGTTTCGACCGTCATGGACATGCCGCGTCCTCCGCGAGCGTTCCGCCGGCGAGAAGGATCGCGCCGTCGACTGCGTCGCGCCGCGGCTGGGCGAGGCGCTTGGCAACATCAGGCGGCAAGAACGGGCGCAAGGGCTCGCCGAAGCCGCCCGCGAGCGCAATGCGCTCGGCGCCGAGCGCGTTCAGCGCGTTCGCGAGCGCCGCGATCGCGCAGGCCGCTTCCCCGACGATTTCGCGTGCGCGCTTGTCTCCGGACCTGGCGATGTCAAGGATTTGGGGGGCGAAGGAGCCATAGTCTCTGGGTCTGGCCTCCGCTGCCCAGCGGCTCATTCGCAATGGATCATCATCAAAACGTCGCCCGAGCGCCTGGGCGAGCCCACTCATCGGCTCGAGGCCGTCGATCGCACGCAGCGTCGCGCGCAATGCCGATTCGCCGAGGCGTGCGGCGGATCCGTCGTCACCCAGCCAGAAGCCGCGTCCGCCGATTATCGTCGTTCGTTCTCCCAGGCGAGCGATGCCCGCCGAGCCCGTGCCCGCGATGATTAGGCCTCCGTCACCGACGCCATTGGCTCCCACGCAGGCGGCGACAGCATCATTAACGGCGACGATGCGTGCGAAGCCGGGCAGGGCGGCGGAAACACGCTTCGCTTCGTTGTCGTCCGAAAGCCCGGCAAGGCTCAGGCCGAGGGCGATCTCCTGCCGTGGCGCGCCGGCGCTGATCGCGGATTCGATGGTTTCACGCACGACCCGCATCGCCTCGTCGAAGTCGAGATAGATGTTCGAAGCCGGCCCGAGGCCGCGCCCGAGCTCGCGGCCAGACGAGTCCCGCAATCTCGCGCGGCAACGGGTGGCGCCGCCGTCTACTCCGAGAAAGAACCGGGCTGTCGCCAAGGAGCCTCCTAAAAAAATTCTTAACGCCTCTAGACAAGTGGTATGTCACGTGGCTAAAACGAATACAAGAGGTATCTACCATTGGTATTCACGATGTCGGTACTGCCGAACTTGGAGTCGGGCGGAGAGAGGTGCGGCGACACCACTGACGTCGTGACGACCGATGAGGCGAAGTTTGCGCACGCGATGCTCGCTTCCTACCGCCGGGCGATTGCTTCGGTCGCGGCTGCCTCCACCGACATCCGCGCGGCGGCACTTCGGCTCGCCGCCATTTGGCGAGCCGGCGGGCGTCTGGTCTATGCCGGTGCGGGGTCTTCCGGCCTTGCGGCGGCCGAAGATGCTGCCGAGCTTCCCGGTACATTCGGCCTTGACCAGAGCCGCATCGCGATTGTCTTGCCCGGCGGGACCGCCGAGCCGTTTCGCATCGACGGCGCGGTGGAGGACGATGCTGTCGCCGGTGAGGGGGCCATGACCGAGCTTGGCGATCTGTCCCGCGACGCCGTGATCGCTGTATCGGCGAGCGGCTCGACGCCGTTCACCGTCGCTGCGGCGGCAGAGGCGCGTCGCCGCGGCGCCTTCGTGGTCGGCATCGCGCACTATCCGGCCTCGCCGTTGCTCATCGGCGCCGACGCGTCGATCCTGCTCGAAAGCGGAGAGGAGGTGCTGCGCGGCTCGACGCGGCTCGCGGCCGGCGCCGCGCAAAAGGCCGCGCTCGGTATGCTCTCGTCATTGATGGGACTCGAGCTCGGTCACATCCACCAGGGGCTGATGGTCAATCTGAAGGCCGATAACGCCAAGTTGCGCGAGCGGGCGCGCGGGATCGTCGCAACGATCGCGAGCGTCAGCGACGCCAAAGCGGCAGCGGCCTTGCGTGAGGCCGGCGGCGATGTCAAGCCAGCGGTGCTGATTGCCTGCGGCGCCGCCAGCATGAGCGAAGCCGTCAACTGGCTCGCTGCTGCGGAAGGCCGCATAGACGACGCGTTGCGCCGCGCGAGGGTCAACGGAATCAAGGGCGAAGGCCCGAACAAGGGAGCGTAGCATGAGACGGACATTCAAGGCCGCATTGGGAGCTGAGGTTGCCGCGTTGGCGTTGCTCGCCGGGCTAGCGTCGGCCAAGGCAGGCTCATTGAAGATCGAGAGCTGGCGTAATGATGACGCCGACATCTGGAACTCCAAGATCATTCCCGCCTTCAACAAGCAATATCCCGACATCAAGATCGAATTCGCGCCCTCGGCACCCAAGGAATACAATGCCGCCCTCAACGCGCGGCTCGATGGCGGCACCGCCGGCGATCTTATTACCTGCCGTCCGTTCGATGCCTCGCTCGCGCTCTACCAGAAGCATCAGCTCGACAGCGTCGACAGCATCAAGGGCATGGACAATTTCTCCGATGTCGCAAAGGCTGCGTGGCAAACCGACGATGGCAAAACCACTTTCTGTGTTCCGATCGCCTCCGTTATCGCCGGGTTCATCTACAACAAGGAGGCCTTCGCCAAGGTCGGCGTAACCGAGCCGAAGACGCTCGACGAATTCCATGCCGTGCTCGATAAGCTGAAGAAGGAAGGGACTTATGTCCCGCTGGTGATGGGCACGGCTGACCAGTGGGAGGCCGCAACCATGGGCTTCCAGAACATCGGTCCCGACTATTGGAAGGGCGAGACGGGTCGAGCCAATCTGATTGCTGGTAAGGAGAAGCTCACCGACGCGCAATATGTCACGGCCTTCAAGGAGATCGCAAGCTGGGCCCCGTATCTCGGATCGGGCTTCCAGGCGCAGACCTACGCCGACAGTCAGAACCTCTTCTCGCTCGGCAAGGGCGCGATCTATGCGGCTGGCTCGTGGGACATCTCGACGTTCCGGGGCCAGGCGAAATTCGCCATGGGTGCATTCCCGCCGCCGCAGCCGGCCGGCACGACGGATTGCTATATCTCGGATCACACCGACATCGCGATGGGCGTCAACGCAGCCTCGAAGAACAAGGAGGAAGCCAAGAAGTTCCTGGAATGGCTGACGACACCGGAATTCGCAACGATCTACGCCAACGCGCTTCCGGGCTTCTTCCCCCTTGCCAAGACTCCGGTGAAGGTCGAAGACGATGTCGCTGCGACGATGGTCGGATGGCGGCAGGCCTGCAAGTCGACGATCCGCAATTCGTATCAGATACTATCGCGCGGCACGCCGAATCTCGAAAACGAGCTCTGGAACGTGTCCGCGCAGGTGGTCAACGGCAAGCTGACGCCCGAGGCTGCCGGCAAGCAACTCCAGGACGGCCTCGACAAGTGGTACAAGCCCACCAAGTAATGTAGAGGTCCCTCTCTCCGCTTTCGCGGGGAGAGGGACTGTCCTTGGTCGATAGTTGCTGCACGCTTCGCCAAGAGATGGCACGAGCCGCAAGCGGACAGCGACGATAACGCACGGTAGGTGCTCTCTTCCCGTCATGCCTGAACCGGTCTCCAACATCACCGTCCAGATGCCTCGCGCAAAACGCGCAGGCCTTCTGCTGTTCTTTCTCGGGCCTGCGGTAGCGATCTATTCCCTGTTTTCGATCTATCCGCTCGTCGCGACAATGGCGCTCTCCACCTACACGAGCGATCCGTCCGGAGCCCGATCATTCGTCGGCCTCGCCAATTTCGAAACGCTGCTCGGCGATGCGCTTTGGTCGAAGCCATTCTGGAATGCCCTCAGAAACAATCTGATATTCTTCGCCGTGCACATGTGCGTGCAGAATCCGATCGGTATTGCGCTCGCGGGATTGCTCAGCCTGCCGGGCGTTAGGCTCAAGGGCTTCTATCGAACCGTGATGTTTCTCCCGACGATGCTGTCGGTTGTCATTGTCGGTTTCTCCTGGAACCTGATCCTTTCGCCGCTCTGGGGCGTAGCGGCTGGCGCTTTGAAGGCCGTCGGATTGGGCTCACTATTTGCTCCCTGGCTGGGGCTCGAATCGAGCGCGCTCGTCACCCTATCCCTCATTTCTGTCTGGCAATTCGTCGGCATCCCGTTGATGTTGATCTACGCCGCGCTGCTCAACATCCCCGAAGAGTTGATCGACGCGGCACGCGTCGACGGGCTCGGACAGTTCCGCATCTTCTTCCACATCAAGCTTCCGCTCGTCCTCCCGACGATCAGCCTGGTCTCGGTCTTGACCTTCGTCGCCAACTTCAACGCTTTCGATCTGATCTACTCGGTCAAGGGCGCGCTTGCGGGGCCGAATTTCACCACCGACATCCTCGGTACGTTTTTCTACCGCACTTTCTTCGGCAATCAGCTCCAGCTCGGCAATCCGACGATGGGCGCCGCGGTCGCGACCGTGATGTTCTTCATCATCCTGCTCGGTCTCTGCCTCTATCTCTTCCTCGTTCAGCGGCGCATCCGCCGTTACGCTTTCTGAGGGGGAGGCATGACGACGGACCAGCGCGCAAGGAGCATCGGTGTCCATCTCGTCCTGATTGCCTACAGCCTTCTGGCGGTAGGTCCAATCCTGCTCGTCGTGATGAATTCGTTCAAGGTGCGCAGTGCCATCTTCGGGAGTCCGCTCGCGCTGCCGGACGCATCAACCTTCAGCCTGGTCGGTTACGAGAAGGTCTTTCGCTCCTCACATATCCTCACTTACTATTCGAATTCGCTGATCGTGACCCTCGTTAGCATGGCGCTCGTCCTGCTGTTCGGGGCGATGGCGGCTTGGGCGCTTACAGAGTACCGCTTCCGCGGTTCGACGGCGCTGGCGCTGTTTCTGTCGATCGGCATCATGGTGCCGATCCGGCTTGGCTCCGTCGCAATCCTGAACATGATGCGGTCCGCTGGCCTTAACGACACGCTGACTGCCTTGATTCTGGTCTATGTCGCGCAGGGCCTGCCGATGTCGATCTTCATATTGAGCGAATTTATCCAGCAGATTCCCAAGGATTTGCGCGATGCCGCGCGCTGCGACGGTGTCCCGGAAACGCGCATCTTCTTCGAGGTGGTCGCCCCGCTACTGCGACCGGCGATCGCAACGGTCGCTGTCTTCACCATCGTGCCGATCTGGAACGACCTCTGGTTTCCATTGATCCTGACCTCGAGCGATTCGACCCACACGGTGACGCTCGGCGTGCAGCAGTTTCTCGGGCAGTACATCACCGACTGGAATTCCGTGCTCGCCGCACTGTCGATGGCGATCCTGCCGGTCGTCGTAATCTACGTCATCCTTTCACGCCAACTCATCGCGGGCCTCACCTCCGGCGCAGTCAAATAGGTTGTCAGAATGGCCAATCTGCGCATCGAGCAGCTCAACAAGCGTTATGGCGCGACGACGGTGCTCAACAACGTCAACCTGAGCATCGAGGACGGCGAATTCGTCGTTCTCGTTGGCCCTTCGGGCTGTGGCAAGTCGACGCTGCTGCGGATGATTGCCGGGCTCGATGGTGCATCGGGTGGGGATATCCATATCGCCGGCAAGCTTGTCAATGCGCTCGCGCCTGCCGAACGCGGCATCGCGATGGTGTTCCAATCCTACGCACTCTATCCGCACATGAATGTGCGCAAGAACATGACGTTCGGATTGAAGTTCACTGGCGTACCGCCAACCGAGCGCGAACGGCGCGTCGCGGAAGCGGCTCGCATGCTGCGGCTTGAGGAGCTGCTCGAGCGCTATCCGCGCGATCTCTCCGGCGGTCAGCGCCAGCGTGTTGCGATCGGCCGTGCGATCGTGCGCGAGCCCGCTGTTTTCCTGTTCGACGAGCCGCTCTCCAATCTCGACGCAGCCTTGCGTGTCTCGACACGCGTTGAAATCGCGAATTTGCACAGGTTACTGAAATCAACGATCGTCTATGTCACGCACGATCAGGTCGAGGCGATGACACTTGCTGACCGCATCGTCGTGATGAACAAGGGCCGCATCGAGCAGGTCGGCAAACCACTCGACCTCTACTATGAACCCGCCAATCTGTTCGTTGCCGGCTTCATCGGATCGCCTGCGATGAATTTCTTCGAGGCAGAGGTCGAAGGCATCGAGGGCGGACGTGCGCGCGTGGCCGGCACCGCGTTTCGCAACCTCGACATTCCGGCGGGATCGCTGAAGGTCGGCGACGCGCTGACGGTCGGTGTCCGTCCGGAGCATCTTGTCCGGGGCGAGGCCGGTTTCTTCGCCGCCGAAGGCGTCGTCGAGCTGGTCGAACGGCTTGGCGAGGCCTCCTTTGCCTATCTGCGCCGCGTCGACGGCAGGATGTTCGTTGCGGAGGTCCGGGGCCGCCAGACGCCGGCGCCGGGCGAGGCGGCGACACTCGTTGCCGCGAGTCCCGATGTCCACGTCTTCGACGCCTCTGGCCTGCGTGTTGCCACATAAACCCGTTAAGGGAGGCGATGTGATGCCGACTGCAAGCAGGTGTGAGGGTGCGATCGTTCAGTCATGACAAATCTCGTACGCTATCTGACCCATCCTCAGGTGAAGATCGATCCGTCGGTTCCCGTTCGCTGTTGGGGCCTGAGTGAGGTCGGCAGAGCGCGTACGGAAACCGTGACGGCGACGGGACTGCTGTCAGGTACCACGCAGGTCATCTCCAGCGGAGAGCGAAAGGCGATCGAGACCGCTGAGATCATTGCAGCAAAGCTGGGAGTCGACGTGGAGGTGCGCGAAGCGATGCACGAGAACGACCGATCGGCCACAGGCTTCCTCGTCCCCGACGAGTTCGAGGCGACGGCCAATCAGTTCTTCGCGCAACCCCACATCAGCATTCGTGGCTGGGAACGAGCGCTTGACGCCCAGCTGCGCATCGCCCGCGAGGTCGAGCATGTGCTGGCCCGCAACACGCCGGGCGACGTGCTCTTTGTCGGCCACGGCGGCGTTGGTACTCTCTTATACTGCCATTACTCCGGTTTGGGGATTGATCGTGCCCATGACCAGCCCGCTGGCGGCGGTAGCTTCTTCGCGTTCACCTCGCATGAACGCCGCGTGCTGCATGGCTGGCGCCGCCTCGAATCGCTGTGATTCCCCCCTTCCAATTCATGCATATATGGCCCTAGAAGAGCCGGCCAGCGGAAGCCTCGTCAAACCGGCTTCTCAATCGGTCCAATTTCATGTGGGATCGATCGGATGCAAAATATCTCAGTAGAATGAATGATCTCGCGACACCGCGCTCAAACTCGACCGCTCGAGAACAATACGCGCAAGTCCGCGCCCGGATCTCCAAGGCTGATATCGCCAATCTCAAGGAGTATCATAAGCGCTGGTCGCGGCAGAACGCGGCAGTCGCCGGCGCGAGGCCGTGCAAGCGAACTGGCAATTCCACTACACGCTCTATAAAGCCGCCAACGCGCCCGAGCTGCTCGAGACGATTTGGCTTCGCAACGGACCTCTGCTCAATATGTTGTATCCGCATGCGACGCCGACCTATCCCGGACGGCATCAGCATCTCAGCGTGCAAGACGGTTACTGCGAGGAATCGCCGGGCCGTGAAACAGTCCATCAAGGCCGATCTGATGGAGGGAGGCGCCAGATTGCCGCAGTTGCTTCAGGATATCGAAGCCGGTGCGACGCCCTCGAGGCGGGATGCCGCTATGACGTAGCCGGAAATGTAGGGTATTACGGAGCCACGGAAGCGTTGGGCTGGTCTGGACAAAGCTCCTCCAGTGAATATGGCCGCCGCGATCTCTCCAAGGATAGCGCCAAGTGTGCAAACCTCGTGCGCACCCGTATGAGGCTTCCGAGGAGGCAGAGACGAAACTGCTTCAATCTCGACCGTGGCCCGCTTGGTGGAAAGGAGAGCAGCGCTTGGTCTACAGCGCGGACTCAGGCTGTGGCGAGGAGCCGTATGCGCCCCAGATTGACTGGTCGTAGTTCACCATGGACCCCGTCATCAGACCTGACTCATCCGTCGACAGAAATGCAACGGCGCGCGCAACTTCATGGGGGTCAATGAGACGGCCAAATGGTTGGGCGGCCGACGCCTGCTTCAGCCAGTCCGAGCTTGCACCATGATGCTCGATCTGAGTCCGGTCCTCGCCTTCGGTGGCCATCCATCCGATGTTCAGCCCGTTGACGCGGATACGATTACGCATGACGGCATAGGCCGTATTTTCCGTAAGCGTTGCCAGGGCGCCTTTTGACGAACAATAGGCAGCGATGAACGGTTGGCCGGCTTTGGCCGACATCGAACCAATATTGACGATGTTGCCCGCGATCTTTTCACGGCGCATGATCTTGATCGTTTCCTGCATCAGGAAAAACGGACCGCGAACGTTGACATTGAATATCTTGTCAAACAATTCAGGCGACGTATCGAGGATCGTGCCGCGATCCGTCACTCCAGCAGCATTCACCAGCACGTCGACCCGGCCGAATTCGACGTCGGCTTTCGCGATGACGGCCCGGCAGTCTTCGACCTTGCTCAAATCGGCGGCGACAAACACGACCTTCGTGCCGGTTGCATCCTGAATTTCTCGGGCTTTTGCCTGTCCTTTTGCCGCAGAACGGCCGCAGGTTACAATGCCGGATGCGCCGCGATCGGCAAACAACCGCGCGATTGCCGCGCCGAGCCCTTGGGTACCACCGGTAACAACCGCAACTTTTCCAGTCAGTCCACTCATGACGATTGTCCTTCGATTTTTGTAACCGGCATTGGCAATCAGAGAACTAGGCGACGATCAGTTACGGGAGTAAGCCGCACCATGTCGGGAGTCGGATGGCGAGAGCGCGGATGAACCGAAATCGCTTGCGGTAGTCCGGTTGAAGCGGCCCGCTCGATGGCGAGGAGTGCGCGCATGTCCGCCAAACCCTCGTCGCCATCCGCTTCCGGCGGCGTTCTTGACTTGATGCAGTCCGAGAAATACGCGACCTGCGCGCCAAAATGATCGATTTGCGGAAACTGGGTCTCGGTCATCTTTCCGTCACGGCGCAGCCGCAGCCGTGTCGCAGCCTCGAATCTGAAGCCGGGATCGAGTTCCAGGTCGCCCGACGTTCCCACGACCCGGTAATTGTCGACGGCCGCTGCCCCGAAGCTGGCGACGAACTGAGCGAGGCCGCCCGAGGGAAATCGCAACGTTGCAGCCACCGAGGCGTCCACCTCGCCAAAGCGCGGATCGTCGACCGGCCGGTGCGCCGTCGCTATGGCTTCGATCGGCTCTTCTCCAAAGATGTGACGGGCGGCGTTGATGCAATAGACGCCGACGTCCTGAAGCGGCCCACCCCAGGCCGTTGCTTGCAACCGATGATTCCCCGGCGACGTCTGGAAGCTGAACAGCGACTGAAAGAACAGCGGCCGTCCGATTGTGTTAGCGCGAATGTGTTCGAGGACGGCGATGGTTCCAGGTTCGTTGTGCAGCCGGTATGCCGTCATCAGAAATACGTTGGCGCTGCGCGCAGCGGCGATCATAGCGAGGCCTTCGTCTGCGCTGACGGCGAGTGGCTTCTCGACCATGACGTGCTTGCCGGCACGCGCCGCCCGAATGGCGAAATCAGCATGCATGTGGTTCGGCAAGGCGATGTAAACCGCGTCGATTCCGGGGTCGTCCAGCAGGGCGTCGTAGCCATCATAGCCGACAACCTTGCCAATGCCGTAGAAGTCCGCGAGCCGCGCCGCCTTCGGGCGATCGCCCGTTACGATGGCGGCAACCCGCGAATTTCCGGACTGAACCACGCCGGGCAGAAACGCTTGCTGCGAGATCCAGCCGGCGCCGACGACGGCATAGTTGATCATCAATTCTCTCCCGAGTTTCGCCGATGCAACGCCTGAAAAGGGGATGAAACGTTCCGCCTGTGGTTCGGCTTATGGGTTCAGTCGTACAACGACGGACGTGACGGGTATTTGAACGTCGTCGCACGGTCCTCGGTTAGACCTGCTGCGATCTGCTCGGCGATGGCCGAGGCCATGTAGCCGTCCCAGGCGCTTGCCCCGACCGGAGTTCCTGTCGTCACCGCGCTGATCCAGTCCGTCAACTGCCTGCGATAGGCGTCGGCAAAGCGCGGAATCCAATTGCCGGGATAGGAGACTCCGCTAATGCGGTCCTTGTTGCGCATCGTGAGCGAAGGCAGCGCTAGCGCGACTGTTCCTTGCCGGCCTACCAGTTCGGCATGGACATGATAGCCGTAGGCGGCGTTGATATAGACTTCAGTCGACACGATCTCGTCGCGGTCGGTCCGCATCGTGATCATCAGCGGTTCGCCGCCGGGCCCGCTGGCGACATGAGCCGAGACCATTTCCGATCCGGTTAGCCATCGGCTGATGTCGATCTCATGCACGAATGAATTCGTCACCGCCATCGGCCCGGTAAACCACTCCGGCGCACTAACGTTTCGGTGGACGTTGTGCAGCAAGACGGTTGCCCCCACACCGCCGTCGTCCTTTATCCGCTTCATCTCCTGATAGCCGGGATCGAACCGGCGCATATAGCCGACCTGGATCAGCCTGCGCTTCAACGCAACTTCCGCCTGAACCACGCGCAGGGCTTCCGCCGCCGAGGAAGCCAGCGGTTTTTCGCACAGCACGGGCTTTCCGATTTCGAGGCAGGCCAGGGCCAGCTCCCCATGGGTCGCGTCCGGCGTAGCAATGATGACAGCTCCAATGCGATCTGACGCAATCAGGGATCGAGGGTCAGGAAAGACAGTGGCGCCCGCCGCGGCCGCTTTCGCGCGGGTGGCGTCGGCATCGAAGACCCCCGCCAGATGCGCGCCGGGGACCTCGCGACTCACAAGGCGCGCATGTTCTGAACCCATCACGCCCGTTCCAATGACACCCACGCCAACGCCCATTTCTTAGCTCCTCTAGGCTTCTCCGACCAAACGCCTTTCGGACGCGTTCGATCCGTTCGCAGTGGCCTTTCTGGGTAATCGCCGCGCCGAGCCACCGGTGTACCGCCGGGGATCACGCACTCCTTCTGATCCCGCGGTTCATTGCACGACCTCATAGCCAGCCAACGCCATCACGCGCACCAGCTCCGCGTGTCCCTTCTTTGCCATTGCAAGCGGTGGATTGATTTTTGGATCCTGCTCTGCCTCGACGACGAACCAGCCCTCATAGCCATAGGAGGCCAGCCGTCCGACGATGGAGGCGAAGTCGAGCGAGCCGTCGCCAGGCACCGTGAAGGCGCCCTTTACGACCGCATCGAGAAAGCTCTCTCTGGTGCGGTCAAGCTCGTCGATCACATCCAAGCGCACATCCTTGGTGTGAACATGCGTGATGCGCTTGTGGTGCTTGTCGATGACGCGCATGACGTCGCCGCCTGCAAAAGCCATGTGGCCTGCATCAAAAAGCAGCGGGATGCCTTCGCCCGAGTGTTTCATGAACATGTCGAGTTCCGGCTCGGTCTCGATCACGGCCGCCATATGGTGGTGATAGGATAGCGGCATGCCCTGTTCGGCGCACCATTCGCCGAACGTCGTCATCTTGCGGGCATAGATCTTGATTTCGTCCTCTGAAAGCTTGGGCTTCGTTGCCAGAGGCTTCGAACGGTCGCCCTGAACGGTGCGTGCGCATTCGCCGTAAACGATGCAGGGCGCGTTGACGGCTTTGAACAGGGCCATTTGCTGGGCAATGCGTTGCTTTTCCTCCTCCAAATCACCGTCAAGCAACAGGCCGGAGAACCAGCCGCCGCAGACGCTCATTTTGTGGGTTTTCAGGATCGGGCCGAGCACTGCTGCATCCATCGGAAAACGGCGCCCGGTCTCCATACCAGTGAAGCCGGCCACGCCCGCTTGACGCAAACATTCTTCGAGCGATACGTCGTCGCTCAGTTCCTCAAGGTCGTCATTCCACCATGCGATCGGTGCGATGCCCAATTTCGCCTTCATAAGAATCTCCGAGGAATGTCGCTGCCTATGCGCATGCAACGGTGTTAAACGCCGACACGCTGTTTCCTTCTGCCCTCGAGTTGGTCTTTTGAGGCTTCGAGAACACTCTTGCGAGCGCTGACTTGCGGCACGCCGACATCCCACCAGGCATCGCCAGGTGTCCAGGTGAAAGCGTCGGAGACGATGGTCAAGACCGTGGTACGGTCGGTGCTCATGGCCCAGTCCATCGCCGCACCGAGATCTGCGAGGCTTTCGACCTTTCGTGCGAGCGCCCCCATGGATTCGGCGTGCTTGGCAAAGTCCACGGAGAACGGTTGCGTGACGCGGCAATCCTTGATCAGGTTGTTGAAGCTCGCGCCGCCCTTGCCGTTCTGCAGGCGATTGATCACGGCATAACCGCCGTTGTCGCAAACGATCACGATGATCTTGTGGCCGCTGAGGACGGTTGAATAGATATCCGAATTCATCATCATATAGGTGCCGTCACCCACCATGACGATCGGAACGCGGGTTGGGTCAGCCATGGCCGCACCCCATCCGGCGGCAATTTCATAGCCCATACAGGAGAAGCCGAACTCGCAGTCGAAAGTATTGGGCTGTTTGACGCGCCAGTTCTTCATGACTTCGCCGGGCAGGCCCCCGGCGGCGGCAATGAGATAGTCGCGCTCGCCGGCATGCGAACTGACGACACCAACCACCTGCGCATAGGTCGGAACGGGTTCGTTGGTGGGCTTTTGGTAGGAATCGAGCGCGGCGTTCCATTTGGCGAACTCGGATTCGCCGTGATTTGTCCATTTGGCGTCTGACTTCCATCCTTTGAGGGAGGCTGCCAGTTCGGCAAGGGTTTCGCGCGCGTCGCCGATGACCGCGAGGGCCTGGTGCTTGGTTGCGTCGAAGCGCGCGGCGTTGATCGAGATGAATTTCGCGTCCGGCGCGAAGCACGTCCATGATCCCGTGGTAAAATCCATCAAGCGGGTGCCGATAGCCAGAATGACATCGGCCTCAGCCGCCAGAGCATTGGCCGAGGTTGAGCCGACGATGCCAATCGGACCGATATGAGCTGGGTGATGGTGCGTGAACGCACCTTTGCCGGCGATGGTTTCGGTAACCGGAATGCCGTGCTCCGTTGCAAATGCGCCGAGAACGTCTTCGGCGCCGGAGTAGCGTACGCCTCCACCTGAAATGATCAGCGGTCGCTTGGCGCTTTTGAGAATTTCGAGCGCCTGAGCCAGACGATCCTTGTCGGCGCGCGGACGCGGAATGGCATGGACGGTCGGTTTGAAAAAGGCTTCCGGATAGTCCCAGGCCATCTCCTGTACGTCCTGCGGCAGCGCGATGAAAGCTGGGCCGCAATCCGCCGGATCGAGCAGGACAGCGACAGCCTGCGGCAGCGACGAGATGATCTGTTCCGGGTGGGTAATGCGATCCCAATAGCGCGTCACGGCACGGAAGGCGTCATTGACGTTGGTCGAAGGGTCACCGAAGTGCTCGACCTGTTGCATGACCGGATCGGGGCGGCGATTGACGAATGTATCACCGGAGAGCAGCAAGACCGGCAGGCGGTTGGAATGGGCAACACCGGCGGCAGTCACCATGTTCAGTGCGCCGGGACCGATAGAGGAGGTGGCCACCATGATCTGGCGGCGGCGCTTGGCCTTGGCAAAGCCTATGGCAGCCAGCGCCATCGACTGCTCATTCTGACCACGCCAGGTCGGTAGGGTGTCTTTTACGGCTTCCAAGGCTTCCGACAGGCAGGTGACGTTGCCATGACCAAAAATGGCAAAGACGCCGGGAAACAGCATCTCCTTTCTGCCATCAATGATCGTAAACTGATTGCACAGATGGCGAACCAAGGCCTGCGCCATGGTGCAGCGAACCGTCGGCATGCGCGTTCCTCCCGAAATTCTCGATCACCTTCGATGGTGCATATTCGGTTTCGGCAATATTTATTGTCATTTCGTACTTTTAGCAAGATAAATTGCCAAAAGTCGGATCGCTCAATATCATCGCTTGGATGAACGCCTTTGCTGCCGTGTTTGCGCGACAGTTCGGTTGCGCGCCATTTCGGTCACCGTCGGAATTCGTGGCGTCGAGTCCTGGCCCGGCTGAAGCAGGGCAGCCGTCGCCATCGCAATGCACTGGACCAAGCACATCGGTGCCGCGAGCGACCTGGAGAACAGATATTCGTCCTCCGGAATCGTGAAGAGTGTCCGGGCGTCCTTCGCAAGGGGCGACAATTGGCTGTCCGTAATGGCTATGATGTGAGTTCCGTTGGTTACAGCCACCTCGGATATGACGACGACTTCCTTTGCATAATGTCGAAATGCGATCGCGATCAGGACGTCGCGGTCGGTCATGGTCGTCGCCATCTCTTGCGCCAGACCGCCGGCAGAGTCGAGAAGGACGACACGGCGGCGCAGCATCGTCAGAAGATACCTGAGCAATGATGCGATAGGTTCGGATCGAAGCTGTCCGGCAATGTAAATCGTTTCAGCCTGCACGAGCAGTTTTGCGGTATCGGCGAGAGTCTTTTCCGATATGACTTCGAGAAGATCTTGAAGTGCCGCCATGTCGCGCACGACCAGATCCCGCAAATAACCGAGACTCCCGTGGTCCTTATTTCGTGAAAGCTCACTTTCGAGAGCGCTGATGCGCTCGCGAAATCCGGGGGCAGCAGTGGCCAGCCTTGTCTGAAAAACCGATTGCAGCTGTTTGAAGCCGGAGTAGCCGAGGTTCTGCGCGAAGCGGACGAGGCTCGATGGATGCGTCTGGCATTTGGCGGCAACGGCATTGATCGATTCGAGCGCCACCACATTTGGATTCTGCGTCAAGAATCGCGCGATCTGCTGAAATCCAGTCGACAAATTTGGATATTCCCGAGTGATCAAGTTGACGATCCCCTCATAATTTTTCGGGATTGTCGCTCCTGGTCCGCTGCGCTTGGTTGGCATTCTCGTTCCTCGCCTGCGATTCCGTCACCCGCCTGAAAATCAATTTCTTTGGCGTATCTCAGAATCCGCGTGATTCATCCGTGTCAAAAAAGTTCATTTGCTGATCCTGAAATTATTGTTGCAAATGTAGAATTAAGCAACGATAATTGTTGAAGGCGCATGGAATGCGCCGGCAACAAAACTCGCAACGAGGGAACGTCACTGAAGTCGCAAGAGCAGGTTTGCTCGCTGTTTAAGACAGAGCCGCACAAGCGGTTGCGATCATCGGAGGTAGATCTGACAGATAGTTTCATCGCGTCCTGACGACCTTGCGCGAGCGTGCTGGCTCCTGAGGTTCAATCGCCTCGAAGCGTTGTGCAGGACGGGTTGCTCGCATCACACCAGTGTCCTTTGCGTCAGCGCATCCAATGCGGGTTTGGCGAAGGGAGTCGCTTAACCCCAGGATAGGTCGGAGTTCCCAATATGTTGCGCGTTGCAGTTCTTGGTGCTGGACGGATTGGGAAAATCCATGCGGCCAACGTGGCGGGAAATCCCAAGGCAAAGCTTGTCACTGTTGCCGATCCATACGGCACCGCAGCCAAGGATCTGGCCGATCATCTTGGATGCGAGGCCTCGCTTGATCCCTTCGCGGCGATCGGGCGAGGCGATGTCGATGCCATCATTGTCGGCACGCCGACGGATACTCATGTCAGTTTGATGCTTCACGCGGTGCGGAAGGG
>Ga0207647_10001117_pt1 | contig 20668 bp, 12 predicted proteins | sample KBSCornC2_FD_184295 | JGI IMG/M metagenome (GOLD analysis project Ga0207647, IMG submission 184295) | Corn rhizosphere microbial communities from Kellogg Biological Station, Michigan, USA - C2 (SPAdes) (version 2) | ecosystem: Host-associated > Plants > Roots > Rhizosphere ... | reverse complement strand
TATCCGTCAACGAACTGCGCAACTTTTTGCAGAAGAAGTTGCCTGAGTACATGCTACCGGCCGCGTTTGTGACGCTCGACGCGTTGCCGCTAACGCAAAATGGCAAGGTGGACATCAAGAAGCTGCCTGCGCCTGAGCCGGAGCGGCCTGATTTGCAGGTTGTCTTCGTCGCGCCCCGCACCCCGGCCGAGGAAACATTGGCGGCCATTTTCAAGCAGGTCTTACATCTCGAGCGCGTCGGAGTGCATGATAACTTTTTCGAGCTGGGTGGAGATTCGATCCTCAGTATTCAGATCGTCTCGCGCGCTAATCAGGCAGGGCTCCGGCTAACGCCTATGCTGCTCTTTCAACATCAGACCATCGCGGAACTGGCGGCGCTGGCCAACCTGGCGCCGGCGGTTAAAGCCGAACAAGGCCTGGTCACGGGTCACGTTCCACTGACGCCGATTCAGCATTGGTTCTTCCAACAGGAACTGACTAATCCAAATCACTACAACCAGGCCGTACTGTTGCAAGTGCAGCCGCCGTTTGACGCCTATCTCCTGGAGCGAGCAGTTGGACAACTTCTGCAGCACCATGATGCCTTGCGGCTGCGGTTCAAGCGCCAAAACTCATACTGGGAGCAGCAGTGTATAGAGGTCGAGGAGTCGGTCCCGTTCAGCCGCCACGACTTGTCGATGTTGCCCGAGGCCGAACAAAAGGCCGCCCTTGCGTCGGAGGCCGCGCGCTTGCAGGCGAGCCTCGATTTGTCTGAGGGCCCGATTATGCGGGTGGCGTGCTTTGACCTGGGCGCAGAGCGACCGGGGCGTCTGTTACTGATCATCCATCACCTTGCGGTGGACAGCGTCTCATGGCGCGTTCTGATAGAGGATCTGCAAATGGCTTACGAGCAACTAAGCCGGGCTGAGACGGTGCAGCTTCCACCGAAGTCAACCTCATACAAGGAGTGGAGCGAGCGACTCACAGCCTATGCGCGGTCGGATGAACTCACCGAGGAACAGGAGCACTGGCTCGTCGCGCCGCGCGTTGAGATTAAGGCACTGCCGCTGGACTACGACACGGGTGAAAATCTGATGAACTCTGCGAGCGCGGTCTCCGACTCGCTTTCGGCCGACGAGACGCAGAGTCTGCTTAACCGAACGCTCACGGCCTTGGACGCGCAGATCAACGACGTTCTGCTTGCCGCGTTGGCGCAAGTCATCTCGCGCTGGACGGGTGGCCGCGCGTTGCTGGTCAACCTCGAAAGCCACGGGCGCGAAGAACTCTTCCCCGAAGTAGATCTCACGCGCACGGTCGGCTGGTTCACGACGATGTCGCCCGTGCTTCTCGATTTCGGCGGCGCCACCACGGCGGCCGAAGAATTGGAAGCCGTGAAAAAGCAGTTGCGCCACGCGCCACGCCGCGGCGTGAGTTATGGGGTGTTGCGTTACTTGCATGATGACGCGGCGCTCCGCGAGCGATTACGCAACTCGACCGAGGCCGAGATAAGTTTCAACTACCTGGGCCAGATCGATAAGTCAATGCCCAAGACGCGCCTGTTCAGCCTTGCCGCAGAGCCGACCGGCCCACCGACGAGTCGAGACGGTAGACGGCCAAGTGTGCTTGCTGTGAACGGGCTCGTCGTCCGCGGGCAACTGCGCTTCGATTGGTCGTTCAGCCAGAACCTGCACCGCCGCGAGACGATCGCAGCGCTGGCACGCGACTTTGTCGACGCTATTCGCTCATTCATCCACGAGGCTGCGTCCGGTGGAACTGAGAACCTGGCAGAGTCGAGGCTCGCGGATTTCAAGTGGGACCAATCTCAGGTGAACGACGTTGCGGCGGCGCTCAACAACCTCGAATCATGAAGAACGTTGAAGACTTCTATCCGCTCTCGCCCATGCAGGAGGGAATGCTGTACCACACTATCTACGCTCCGGGCTCGGGGGCTTACGTGGGTCAGGTGAGCTTCAAGCTGAAGAACGTCGATCTCGACGCCTACAAGCGCGCGTGGCGGACCATGCTCGAAAGACATCAGGTCCTGCGCACGATCTTCTTGTGGAAAGACGTGAAAACACCGGTGCAGGTCGTGCGGCGGGAAGTGGAACTTCCGTGCGAGCAGCTAGACTGGCGCGGCCTGAGCCCGGAAGAGCAGAAGTTGGAACTGCGTGCCTACCGCGCGCGCGAGCGCGCACGCGGCTTCGATTTAACCGTTGCTCCGCTCATGCGTCTCGCCATTATGGAACTCGACGACGCGTTTCACTTTGTCTGGAGCTTTCACCACCTGCTACTCGATGGCTGGTCGGTGTCCCTGCTGTTCAGCGAGCTCTCCGCCTGCTACCGCGCCTTTGCGCAGGGCGCTGAGGCGCCGCCTCTCATACCAACGCGACCCTACCGCGACTACATCGTCTGGTTGCACAATCAGGACGCGGCGGCGGCCGAGAAATTCTGGAGGCGGGAACTGGCAGGGGCCAGCGTGCCGACGCCGGTGCCTGCCAGGATTTCGCCTGGCGAAACCCCGGATGTGCGAGAGAAGCGTCAGCAGATCAGGCTGACAGCCGCCGAGCTTTCAGCCCTGCAGGGGTTCGCGCGACATCACCGGGTGACGGTCAACACCATTGCGCAGGGCGCGTGGGGACTGCTGTTGGGTTACCTCGCCGCCCGGCCAGACGTCGTTTTCGGTGTGACCGTCTCAGGCCGGCCGCCAGGGCTCGAAGGTGTCGATTCCATGATTGGAATGTTCATCAACACTCAGCCCGTACGCACGAAAATGACTCCTGATGACGTGCTCGGGTCGTGGTTACAGTCGCTGCAAGCGCGGCAGGTAGAGTCGCGCCATTACGAGTATTGTTCGCTCACGCAAATTCAGTCGTGGTGTGGCGTGGCGCGGGGCGCGCGTCTATACGACAGCCTATTCACCTTTCACAACTATCCGGTTGAGCGTCCGCCGGTAGGGCAGGGCGGCGGCGGCGCGCTGGCGGGCCGGGGGCCGGGTGACTTTCGCTCGGAGTCACAGGTCGCCTACCCGCTGGAGATGGAAGTGATGCCCACGCTGGACGCCGCCGTGCTCACGCTGCGTTACGACTCCGAGCGGGTGGAGGCTCTCGTTGTTGAACGGGTGCTCAGCGGTTTCGCCGCGTTGCTCAGGGGCGCCGCGGGGCTGGGGGACGCGGCCACGGTTGGCGAGTTGCTCGAACACCTCAGCGCTGACGATCGGCGGCGGCAGGAGTTGAAGGAAGAAGTGTTCGAAGAAGCGGCTACAAAGAAATTGAAAGGGCTCAAGCAGGGTCTCCGCAGCAGGCTTCGCGTGAGCGCAACCGGAAGTCAGGCAGAGAGTTGAGACGACGTGCAAAGGTTCTCGGGCGAGGTGATAGAGGATGCAGACAGAAGTCGTCATAGAAACACAAAAGCACGAGGGCGTCATCGAGGGGTTTGAACTCTCGCCGCAACAGAGGCGCGTCTGGGCGTTGCAGCAGTTGGGAGCCGGCCTGCCTTACCACACGCAATGCGTTGTTGAAATCAGTGGGTCGCTCGACGCCGGTGCGCTCGTTGCCTCTATTAACGACGTCGTTGCCCGCCACGAAATCCTGCGGACTTCCGTTCGCCAACTGCCGGCCATGACCATCCCTGTCCAGGTAGTGACGGAAGGCAAGGCGGATGGGATGCCCGAAATTGATCTGACGGGCCTGTCGCCAAACGATCAGGAGGATCGCCTCTCGGAATGGCTCACGGAGGCGCGGCAGTCAGATGCGCGACGGTCAAATGAACGAGACACGCCGGTCTGTCGGCTGCAGAACGCCTTGTTCGCGCTGGCGCAGAACAGACACGCGCTCGCACTGAGTTTGCCGGGGTTCTGCGCCGACCGCGTCGGCCTGGAAAACCTGGTCGACGAAATTGCCCGCGGCTACGGCTACGTCAAGGCCGCAGACGTCGAGGCACCGACAGCGGAACCTTTGCAGTATGCCGACCTGGCAGCGTGGCAGAACGAAATGGCGGCGGCAGAAGAGTCAGAGCCGGGCCGGGCTTACTGGCGCGAGAGCTTGTCTTCCGAGAGGGGTCCGACGCGCCTGACGTGGGCCGGTCGCGCCCGTGTTTCGCAATTCGTACCGCACGTGTTGACGGCGAAAGTGGACGCCGAGGCGAGCGCCCGGCTCTCGGCTCTGGGCGCGCGCCACGACACCAGCCTCCAGAACTTGCTGCTGGCCTGCTTCCAACTTCTGATCCGGCGTCTCAATGGGCCGCCCGACGTGTTGGTCGGCGTCCGTTTTGCCGGGCGTAAATATGATGAACTCCAGGACGCCATCGGGCCCCTGGCACGCTACCTTCCCGTCCGTTGTGAGGTCGAAGACAAACTGCGCTTCACCGATCTCCTGGCGGGGACGACCACCGCGATGGAGACTGCCGCCAGGTGGCAGGAGTGTTTCGTCTGGGATCTCGTCGGGGCAGAGCCAGAAAACGACGGCGCGCCACCTTTCATGCCTCTCTGCTTGGACTTTGCCGACCAAGCAGAAGCACGCGAGACGGCCGGGGTGACGTTCTCGATCCGGCGCGAATACGAATGCCTCGATCAGTTTCACGCCAAACTCGCCTGCCGTCGCCACGGCGATGCCCTCTGCGTCGAACTGCATTATGATTCCGCCCTCTTGAGCGTGGCTGACGCTGAACGGTTCATCGAACAGTTCCGCACGTTGCTCGCGAGCGTCTCACAGAATCCGAAGGCAGGCGTATTGGAGTTGGAGATTATTGGCGAATCGGAGCGCCACCGCCTGCTGGTAGAATTTAACGACACGCGGGCGGACTTTGGGACGAGCCGGACGTTACCCGAGCTCTTTGAGGCGCAGGTCGCGCGCACGCCCGCAGCGGTCGCAGCCGTGTTTGAAGACCACCAGGTAACCTATGTTGAGCTCAACAAACGCGCCAACCAACTCGCCCGCTACCTGACGGAGCTCGGTGTGGCGCCGGATGTTCCGGTGGGCCTTTGCCTTGAGCGCTCCATCGAGATGCTCGTCGGTCTGCTGGGCGTGCTCAAGGCGGGTGGGGCTTACGTGCCGCTCGATCCGGAGTACCCGCGCGAGCGCCTTGCTTTCATGACCGACGACGCAGCCTTCCCCGTCTTGCTCACGCAGCAGGGCCTCCTGTCGCGCCAGGACGACGACTGGGGCCTTCTGTCACGGCTGCACGAGCGAGGCGCGCGGGTTTTTTGCCTCGACTCGCAGTGGGACGAGGTCGCGGATCTGAGTCAGGAGAACCCCTCAATAGGAGTAGCGCCGGACAACCTCGCCTACGTCATCTACACCTCCGGTTCAACGGGACGGCCGAAGGGCGCGATGAATACGCAGGGGGCCATCTTCAACCGGCTGTGCTGGATGCAAGACGAGTATGGCTTGACGCCAGCCGATCGCATCATGCAGAAGACGCCCTTCAGCTTTGACGTTTCGGTGTGGGAGTTCTTCTGGCCATTGATGCAGGGAGCGTCTTTGGTGGTAGCCCGTCCTGGTGGCCATCGCGATAGCGCCTACCTGGTGGAACTGATCAAACAAGAAGAAATCACGACGCTGCACTTCGTGCCGCCAATGCTGGAGGCCTTCTTAACTGCCGAAGATGTGGAGCAATGCCGCAGTCTGCGACGAGTGATCTGTAGCGGGGAGGCTCTCTCGCGGGAATTGCAGGAGCGCTTTTTCGGGCGCCTAGCTCAAGTGGAGCTGAACAACTTGTATGGACCGACAGAAGCGGCGGTAGACGTCACCTATTGGGCTTGTGATGCAAGTAGTCCACACAACACGGTGCCGATCGGGCGCCCGATCGCCAACACGCAAATCTATCTATTGGACCAGCATCAGCGATTGGCGCCGTTGGGAGTGGCTGGCGAGTTGTACATCGGGGGCGTGCAGTTAGCGCGCGGTTATCACCAACGACCGGATCTAACCGCAGAGCGTTTCGTGCCCGATCCATTTAGCGGTGAGATGGGAGCGCGACTGTACCGGACTGGCGACCTGGCGCGATACCTGTCAGACGGAAGCATTGAGTATCTGGGGCGGCTCGATTTTCAGGTGAAGCTGCGCGGCTTTCGCGTTGAACCTGGCGAGATCGAGGCGACGCTTGCCGCCCACCCGGAGGTGCGCGAGGTGGTAGTTACCATGCGTGAAGATCGGCCCGGCGACCGGCGCCTGGTAGCCTACGTGGTAGCCGAGCGCGGGAGCAAACCCACCGCCGAAACGTTGCGCCGCTTCGCTGGGGAGAAGTTGCCGGAGTTCATGATCCCGTCGGCCTTCGTAGTGCTCGAAGCGTTGCCACTCGCGCCCAACGGCAAGCTGGATCGTCGCGCTCTCCCTCCTCCCGCCGCCGACACCGGCCGCGCGCAAGCTTTCGTTGCCCCACGCGACAACCTGGAAGCCGAACTAGCGCAGTTGTGGGAGGAAATACTAAACGTCAGCAGCGTCGGCGTGACCGACAACTTCTTCGGGCTAGGAGGCCACTCGGTATTGGCACTGCGTCTGGTCGGTCAGATACACAAACGCTTCGGGAGGGAGGTCCCGCTGGCGGCCGTGATTCAGGCCGCCACGATTGAAAACCTCGCGCGCATGCTCCGCGAAGAGCCGCGAGTGCTGCCGTGGGATCCGCTCGTCACTATTCAGCCCGAAGGGACGAAGACGCCTTTCTTTGCGGTCCACTCCATCGGCGGCCAGGTCTTCTGCTACGTCGCGCTGGCGGGACACCTCGGAAAAGAGCAGCCTTTCTACGGGCTGCAAGCCCCGAGGTTGGAGAACGTGGGCGACACTCAAGTCTCCATCGAGGACATGGCTGCGCACTACGTGAGCGCCATGCGCGACGCACATCCAACTGGCCCTTACCAGTTAGGCGGCTATTCCTTCGGTGTCATGGTAGCCTTCGAGATGGCGCGCCAACTGCGGGCCCAGGATCAGGAAGTTTCCGTGCTCGCACTGCTCGACTCGCCCTCGCCCCTGGAACTGCACAAACTTCCCCCCTACGAAGATGACGACGCGTTCATGTTTGCCTTGACCGGCAAGGTCGCGGCCCACGAACGCGGACGCAATATCGACATGACTCGTCAAGAGTTTGAAGGCCTGGACTATGAGGAGATGCTCACCCGTTTTCTCAAGCGCATGAAGGACGAGGATCTGTACCCGCCCGAGTACGACATAGAATTCCTACGCAATTTCATGCGGGGCTACAAGACCCGGCAGAAGGCCGTGCGGTTCTATCACCCCGAAACCTACCCCGGGCGCATCACGCTGTTTCGCGCCAAAGAAACTGATCCGTGGCTGGTCGAGCACCTCAAGAAGGCGGGCATGAACATGACGGATCCGACGCTGGGTTGGGGGGCGTTGAGCACCGAGCCCGTGGAGGTTCATGTGATTCCCGGCAACCACGACCGCATGTGCTACGAGCCTCACGTCAGGGTGCTCGCCAAACGCCTGAGACAGACTATTGAAAGGACGAGTAACGGCGGCCAGGGCCGGGGGCTGGGCTGGGCTGAGAAATTCCTGCGCAGGGGCTAGAGGCGTTAGCCTCGCCCTTCGTTGCCATTCAACCGGCCCGAAACTCTGCCCAGGCGTCATCTTTCGACGCCAACTCGGTCAGCCGCACTCGCGCAAACGCGTGACTGCCAGACAGTGGAGAACGAACAATCATGAAACTCTTATCATTCCTGTTGCGCTATTCGAAAGGCATCCTCGCACTCGCGATCATCGCAGGCATCATTGCTGGTGTAAGCAGCATGGGATTGTTGGCCGTCATCGGCGCGAGACTCAAGGGCGGGGCTTCGAGTTCGACTCTGATCTGGACCTTCGTCGCCCTTTGCTGCGTCTATCCCCTGGCCCGCGCCGCCTCTGAAATGCTGTTGTCGACGCTTGTCCAGAAGGCCGTCCTCGATCTGCGCATGAAACTCAGCCGCCAGATCATGGGCGCGCCGCTGCGGCATCTGGAAACGGTCGGCCCGCCGCGTTTGCTCGCGGCGCTCACGGAAGACGTGCAAAGCATCACGAGCGGCGTCTTCTTCCTCCCGACTATTTGCATCAACGGTGTCACCGTCCTCGGCTGTTTGGTCTATCTCGGTTGGCTCTCGCCCCTGGTCCTATTGATGATGCTGGGCGTGCTCGTGGTCGGCACGCTCATATATCGGCTGCCGATGAAGGTCGCCACCAAGTATCTGGTACGAGCGCGCCAACAGACCGACCTGCTCTACGGTCACTTCCGCGCGCTCACGCAGGGGACGAAGGAACTAAAAATCCACGCACCGCGCCGCTCCGACTTCTTCTCACGGCAGTTACAGGAGACGGCCGTCTCGCTGCGCAAGGACAACCTGCGGTCGCAACGCATCTTCTCCGTTGCGGGCATCTGGGGCCAGCTTATCTTCTATATAACGCTCGGTTTCATGATCTTCGGCGTGCCCCTAATTCAGAGGGTCGACACGCCACTGCTAATGACCTATGCGCTGACGATCCTTTTCATGGCGGGGCCGCTCACCGCCACGATCACGATGGTGCCAGTCCTCAATCGCACGGCAGTATCGCTCAAGAAGATCGAGGACCTCGGGCTGTCGCTGGTGGGCCAGAGCACCGAAGAGGGCGTGACCGGCGTGCCGGCGGCCCCGCCCGTGTGGCAGAGCTTGCAGTTGATTGAGGTGACCCACGTCTATCATCGCGAGCGTGAGAACAGCAACTTCACCCTGGGCCCGATGAATCTGACTTTCCACCCCGGCGAGATCGTCTTCCTGGTCGGCGGCAACGGCAGCGGCAAGACCACCTTCGCAAAGCTCCTGACCGGTCTCTATCTGCCCGAGCACGGCCACCTGCGCCTCGACAATGTGCCCGTTACGCAACGCAGCCGGGAGCAGTTCCGGCAGTTGTTCTCAGTCGTCTTTTCCGACTTCTTCCTCTTCGAGACAATGCTCGGCCTCGGCGACATCGACGTGGACAGTCGGGCGCGCCAATACATCGAGCTGCTTCAGTTGCAACACAAAGTCGAAGTTAAAGACGGTAAGCTCTCAACCCTCGACCTCTCTCAGGGACAGCGCAAGCGCCTCGCGCTGCTGACCGCCTACCTCGAAGATCGCACCTTCTACGTTTTCGACGAGTGGGCGGCGGATCAGGACCCGTTTTTCAAAGAGATCTTCTACCTGCAACTCCTGCCCGAGTTGAAGGCGAGGGGTAAGACCGTGCTCGTCATCAGTCACGACGACCGCTACTACCACCTCGGCGATCGCGTCATCAGGCTGGAGAATGGCCAACTCGAATATGACAAGCGAAAGGATGACTCGCCGCACGTCTTCGACAGCTTGAGCGTGCCGTCGACCGACATCGTCAACGCTTAGAAAGGCTGAGATACCGCCGCTCGTAAGAGAGCGGACAGTGAAGGAGAAAGAGCATGCACGAAGGACCAGAGCCACTGATCCGATTGGAGAATGTGAAGAAGGTTTTTGTCACCGACGAGGTGGAGACCCATGCGCTATCCAATATCCACATGGAGATTAAGCATGGCGAGTATGTCGCGGTTGGTGGACCATCGGGGTGCGGCAAATCGACGCTGCTCTCTATTTTGGGCTTGCTAGACTCGCCTACCGAGGGCGACTACCGACTCAACGGTGTTTCAGTCGCCAATCTATCGCGGGCGGAGCGGGCACGCATACGCAACCGCGAAGTTGGCTTTATCTTTCAGAGTTTCAACCTCATTGGCGATCTGACGGTCTACAAAAATGTAGAGTTGCCTTTGACCTATCGCGGCCTGAGCAGTGTGGAGCGTAATAAGTTGGTGCTGGAGGCGCTGGAAAAAGTTGAAATGGCGCACCGCGCGAAACATTTGCCAAGCCAGTTATCCGGCGGGCAACAGCAGCGCGTGGCGGCGGCACGTGCGCTGGCCGGGAACCCATTGATCCTACTGGCTGATGAGCCGACGGGTAACCTTGATTCCAAGAACGGTGAGGCCGTGATGAACCTGCTCGGCGACCTGCACCGCGATGGCGCGACCATCTGCATGGTGACACACGATCCGCGCTTTGTGCGCCATGCTGAGCGAGCCATAAATCTGTTCGACGGGCAGATCTTTGACGAAGAGGCCTTGCAGGCAAATGCGGAGGTGGCGTGATGCAGAATCTACTACAGGATATTCGCTACGGCCTGCGCACGCTGTGGAGGACTCCGGGCGTGACTTTTGCGGCGGTGTTGGCATTGGCCTTGGGCATCGGCGCAAACACAGCGATTTTCAGTTTGGTGAATGCCCTGGTGTTGCGCCCGCTGCCCTACGAACAACCGGAACAACTCGTACTTGTCGCCTATGCGCTGGCCGAAGCTGCTCCCGCCAACTTTCTCGACTGGCGCAGGCAGAACCAAGTTTTTGAAGATCTGGCAGCCGGAAACTCCTGGAGCGCAAATCTGAACAGCGGCGATTTCCCGGAACGCCTTGACGGCTTCCAGGTTTCGTCCAGCCTGTTTTCCATACTCAGGAAGCAACCAATGCTGGGCCGCACCTTCACGCTCGAAGAGGAACAATCGGGCAAGGACAATGTCATCATTCTTAGTCATGGATTATGGCAGCGTCGTTTCAATTCCGATCAGCAAATCATCGGCAAAACGCTCATGATCAATGCTAAGAGCTACACCGTGATCGGCATCATGCCCCCTGATTTCCAGTTCTATCGGCCCACGGAAGTCTGGTCGCCGCTAGCCTTTTCACCGGAGGAGTCAAACCGGCGGACGGCAGGCAACCTGGTGGTGCTCGGGCGCCTCAAGCCCGGCGTTACGATGGCGCAGGCGCAAGAAAACATGACCATCATCGCGCGCCAGCTCGAACAGCAATATCCAGCGACGAACGCCGGCACGAGCGTCAGACTCGTTACCCTCCACGAGAATCTTGTTGGCCCAGTCTGGCTGGCGTTATTGATCTTGCTGGGTGCGGTCGTCTTCGTACTTCTGATCGCCTGCGCCAACATCGCCAATCTACTGTTGGCACGCGCCGTGGCGCGGCAAAAAGAGATCGCGACCCGGGCTGCAATGGGCGCGGGTCGGTTGCGCCTGATTCAGCAATTGCTGACGGAGAGTGTTCTGCTGGCCTTGTTGGGAGGCACGTTCGGGCTGGTGATCGCCTGGTTGGGTATCCAGTTTCTCGCCGCCAACATCCCGCCGAGCAGTACTCTTACGGTCATTATTGGGGCGCGCGGTATTAGTCTTGATCGATGGATGCTCGCCTTCACCCTCCTGATCTCGCTAGTGACCGGTATTATCTTTGGGTTAGCGCCGGCGCTGCAACTCTCTAAGCCCGACTTGAACGAAACGCTTAAGGAGAGTGGCCGTGGGGCGAGCGGAAGTTTTCGTGGTCGCCGCCTGCGCAATCTGCTGGTTGTCTCAGAAGTGGCCCTGTCGTTAGTGCTCTTGATCGGCGCTGGGTTGATGATCAAAAGCTTTCTGGGTTTGCTGCGCCTCAATCCGGGCTTCGATCCGCATAACGTGCTGACTATGGAAGTGTCGCCCCTGCAATCGACGTATGTGGACGACCAACAGATTAGGTCCTTCTACCAGCAGACACTGGAACGCATCAAGAATCTGCCCGGTGTGATGGATGTTGGCATGACCTCGCATTTACCACTCAGCGGAAACAACAGAGTCAGGAATGTCGATATTGAGGGGAGGGCACCGACTCAGGCGGGGCAGCCTGCTCCGATCGCTAACTACCGCATCACGAGTTCCGGCTTCTTTCGGGCGCTGAGTATTCCGCTCGTGAAAGGCCGATCCTTCAGCGAACAAGACATAGCCGGAAGTTCAGGCGTGGCAATCATCAACGAAACGATGGCTAAACGGTATTGGCCCAATGATGACCCGCTCGGGAAGCGGGTGAGGCGCAAGGTCCCAGGGGCGGCCAACCCGTTGCCGTGGTTACAGGTCGTGGGAGTGGTAAGAGACATCCGACACACATCCTTGCAGGCCGGCCCCAGCCCCGAACTCTACGTGCCTTACCAACAGGAGACTTCTCGCGATATGGTTTTGGTTGTCCGCACCAGTTCAGACACGCTGGGTCTGGTTCCTGCCGTGCGAAGTCAAGTCAGCAACGTGGATAAAGATCAGCCTCTCTTTAACATAAAGACGATGGATCAGGTCGTCGAGGAATCAATGAACCTCAGCCGCTTCTCCATGTACTTGCTCTCCGCTTTCTCGATTGTGGCCTTAATCCTGGCGGCGGTTGGCATCTACAGCGTGATGTCATACTCCGTCATCCAACGGCAGAACGAAATCGGTATTCGGATCGCCTTGGGTGCGCAAGACCCGGATGTCATCAAGATGATCGTGAAGCAGGGCATGGTCTTGGCGCTGATAGGTGTCGGTATCGGATTAATGGCAGCCTTCGGGATGATGCGGCTGATCGCCAGTCTGCTCTACGGGGTCGGCGCCAGCGATTTGCTGACGTTTGGGGGAACCGCCCTACTCCTGAGTTCGGTAGCCCTCGTTGCTAGCTATTTTCCGGCAGTCAGAGCAACAAAGGTCGATCCGATCATCGCCTTACGATACGATTAGATTAGTTTAACGAGAACCAAAATGAACCGAACCCGGTCGCCGGCCTGGACCGTCCTGCGACCAGAGCCTGTATAACCCCGCACACTATCGGGAGACGAACATGACTCAAGATGAAAGAGAAGACAACAAGATCTACAAGGTGGTTATGAACCATGAAGAGCAATACTCGATCTGGCCCGCCGACCGGGAAAACGCGCTCGGCTGGAACGACGTGGGCAAGTCCGGTTCAAAAGAGGAATGCCTGGCTTACATCAAGGAGGTCTGGACGGACATGCGCCCGCTCAGCCTGCGCAAGCAGATGGAAGAGTCGAAGTTGTCTTCGTGACCTTGAAGCCCTGGGTTGCTCTGTGTCTCACGAGTAACCCCCGTCACTGAGGCGCGCGGATTACACACCTTTGTGCTGAGGTCATCTGTTGATAATGAAAAGCGTGCCATTGTCAGTTCCGTGGCTCACCTGCCCCAAACCCAATCCCCGGGCGAGGCTGCGGCTCTTTTGCTTCCCTTACGCCGGAGGCTCATCCTCGGCTTTTCGCCAATGGCAGGACGGGCTGCCGTTGGATGTAGAAATCTGCCCGGTGCTACCCCCGGGGCGTGGCGGGCGTTTGCGAGAAGCTCCCTTCACTCGTGTCGGACCTCTGGTGGCAGAATGTGCCCAAGCACTCATGCCGTTCTTCGACAAACCGTTCGCTTTCTTCGGCCACAGTATGGGCGCGATTGTGGCCTTCGAACTGGCCCGCTGGTTACGCAGGATGGGCCACTCCCAACCGGCCATCCTGTTCGTCTCGGGGCGTCGCGCGCCGCAGGTCCCCGACACGATCTCGCACACCTACAATCTGCCCGATGCGGATTTTATTGCGGAGTTGCGCCGCCTCAATGGGACGCCTAAAGAAGTGCTGGAGCATCCCGAAATAATGGCTCTGCTGTTGCCTTTACTGCGCGCTGACTTCGAGCTGATTCAAACTTACAACTACGCGCCTGAGCCGGCGCTCGCTTGTCCCATCGCGGCCTTCGGCGGGTTAGGGGATGAAGTAGGTAGCGGCGCATGCCTCGAAGCATGGCGCGAGCAGACCACTGGCCGCTTCTCACTTCACATGCTTCCCGGCGATCACTTCTTTCTCCACACCGCTCGCCCGCTCCTGCTGGAGACGATGGCCCGGAGACTGAATGAAAGTCTGGAAAGTACAGTTTAGCTCGTCTGGCCCAGCGACCGTCCGCGAGTAAGATGCGAGCAAGCGCTTCACCTACAGCCCTGACAAATCCTAATGACGATGAGGAGAATTCCGCAATAATGACAAAACAGATCCCCAAATTGATTCCACCGTATGGTGGCACGTTGGTGCAATTGCTCGTCCCGACCGAAGAATTGGAAGAAGTGAAGGCTCATGCCGGCTACTTGCCGACGCTACAACTAACCCAGCGTTCGGTCTGCGACCTGGAGTTGCTGGCGTGCGGCGGCTTCTCGCCGCTGGATCGTTTTATGGGCCACGAGGATTATCAATCGGTTTTGGGGCGGATGCGGCTGGCCGACGGCCACCTTTTCCCGATTCCTATCACTCTACCGATCAAGCCCGGCGCCGAAATTCGACTGGATCAGGATGTAACGCTGCGTGATGCCAAGAACGAAATCCTGGCCGTAATGAGGATCGAGGAGATCTATGAATGGGACGCGTCAGAAGAGTCGCGACAGATCTTCGGCACGACAGACATGCGCCATCCGCTCGTCGCAGAGATGCAAAAGTGGGAGCGCCTTTACGCGTCGGGACGCTTGCGCGTCCTGCAACTGCCTCGACACTATGACTTCTGTGAGTTGCGACTGACTCCGGAGCAAACGCGCACGCGACTCGAAGCGTTGGGGACTGACAAGGTTGTGGCGTTCCAGACGCGCAATCCGCTGCACCGGGCCCACGAAGAGATGACCAAACGGGCAGTACGCAAGAATGACGGTGTCCTCATGTTGCATCCAGTCGTCGGCCTGACCAAGAGTGGTGACATCGACCACTTCAGCCGCGTGCGAACCTACAAGGCACTGGCGGAGCGTTATTACGAAACTGGCCACATTCTGCTTGCCCTGTTGCCCCTCGCGATGCGCATGGCCGGGCCGCGCGAAGCGCTGTGGCACGCCTTGATCCGTCGCAATTTTGGAGCCAACTACCTGATCATCGGCCGAGATCACGCCAGCCCCGGCAAAGACTCAACCGGTCAGCCGTTCTACGAGCCTTATGCCGCACAGGAAATAGTCCAGCAGGCTGTTGCGGAGTTGGGTGTCGGCGTTATCCCGTTCCAGGAACTCGTGTACCTGCCTGGCGAACAGCGTTACGAAGAGTCCTATACTCTTTCGCCTGACGTACCCACGGTCTCCATCTCCGGCACGCAAGTGCGTGATGACTATCTGGATAAAGGCCGAAGGCTGCCGGAGTGGTTTACCCGGCCGGAAGTCGCGGACATTTTGTCGGATAGTTATCCCCCGCGTTATCGCCAGGGCATCTGCGTCTGGTTTACCGGCCTCAGCGGGGCTGGCAAGTCAACCACCGCCGAAATCTTGACGATCATGCTCTTAGAACACGGCCGCCAAGTAACGCTGCTTGACGGTGACGTAGTTCGGACTAACCTCTCCAAGGGGCTAGGCTTCAGCCGGGAGGATCGCGACATCAACATTCGGCGCATCGGTTTCGTCGCCGCGGAGATCGTACGACACGGTGGTATAGCTTTGTGCGCTGCGGTCAGCCCCTACCGGGCGACGCGCAACGACGTGCGCGGTTTGGTCGGTAACGAACGCTTCATCGAGGTCTTCGTAGACACGCCGCTCGAAGTGTGTGAAAGCCGTGATGTGAAAGGGATGTATGCGCAGGCGCGGCGCGGTGAGATTAAGGACTTCACTGGCATTGACGACGCCTACGAGCCGCCGCAGCACGCGGAAATCACACTCGACACAGTCTCTTCCTCACCGGAGGCGAACGCCCGCAAAATCCTGGATCTACTGATCGAGCAGGGGTTCGTGCGCGTCCTCGAGCCGGCCGTGAACATCATGACGGCCGCTACCCCCGAACGTGTGGCGATGATGTCGTGAACGAAGTGCTGGATGGACCAAACAGCCTGGCTTTTCGACAAGCAAAACATAAACTGACCAGCGCGATGGCCGTACTCTCGAGGTGTCTTGCCGGCGATTGAGTTGCTTACCTTACTTGGACAGGGTCAGAACCACCACGCGGTAGCGGGTGGGTACGCCGTAGGCATCGTCGATCGCTGCGTGGCACCCACCCGCTACCGCGTGGTGGTTCTGACCCTGTCCAAGTCACGGTTTTAAGTTTGCGGTCCAGTTCAGTGCAACCGTAATCGGTTCAGACTTGTTTTCGCCGTGCGTGTTCGCGATGAGAAACTTTTGCCCGTCAGGAGTGACTGCGAATTGTGCCTGAGAGCCGGTGTAGTTAGGAACACGCAGCTCGAACAGAGGCTTCGGCGGACCAGCCTCGAAGCTCGCGCCCTCACCCTTGATGTCCACGGCCATCATTTTCCTGTCCGCTGCCACATAGAACAATTCCTTACCGTCCTGCCTCCACGCTATGTGGTAACCACCACTAGTCGAAACCTGCCACTTGCCGCCTGAGGAAGGGAACGTCTCCACATAGATCTCGGGTACGCCGGATTCGTCGGAGACGTATGCTAACCATTTTCCGTCAGGTGAGAACCTTGCGCCTCGTTCGCTAGCCTCAGTATTTGCGAACGGAAACGCCTTTTGATCTCCAGACACCGGCAACACCCATACATCGATCTTTGTTTTGGGATCGTTTATGACATAGGCGATGTATCGCCCGTCGTGTGACCAGTCTACGGGGTACGCGTTGAAGTCAGACTTTAGTAGCAATTCTTCTTTGCCCGCTCCCTTCGCCGACCTTTGATAGAGATTTCGCGGGCCTCCTCGGTCCGAGCCATAGACGATGCGGCTGCCGTCAGGCGACCAGACCGGAAATAAATCTTGTGCCGGGTCGAACGTAAACCGGGTTGAGTTGCCGCTCGCCAAATCAAGCAGCCAAACGTCGCGATTGCCTTGTGAGTCGGAACCGTCGACCGCGACTCGTTTTCCGTCAGGAGATAGTGACGGGCGAATATAGTTAGCCGGCGGACCCACTAAGCCGAGCTCTTTGCCGGTGCGATCGATCCAGGTTAGTTGCGTCTTCCCACCGGTTGCAGCGCTAAAAACCAGTATGCCGGTTTGTGAAACTGAGAAGTAAGTTTGAAATGTACTCAAGTCAAACCCGACTTGTTCAGCAACGGGAAATGCGTCGCCGCTGAGTTGAAGTTTATTGAGATCAAAGACCTGGCCCATCAACGTGGCTTCGTGGCGGAACAGCAGATAACCCGGCGCTGCGTACATTGCAATCGAGCTGGAAATATTAAGCAAACGCCGCGTGTCTTTGCCGTCTAGCGTCGTAATCCAAATTCCCTGACTTTGTGGTCCACCGAGCACCGAGTACAAGAAGTGGCGGCCATCGGGCAGGAAAAACGGCCAACGATGAGAAGCTTCCTGTCGCGATGGTTCAAGCTTCGTCAAAGCGGAAGCAGGACCACCGGTTTCTGAAACCTGGTAAAGCGGTTCATTCGGTGTTGGCCCAAAGACAATCACGCCGGTGCTGCTCCAGGAGCCGCCACGAGGAATTGCCGCATTGCACAAGGTTTGAACTGTTCCACCACTAAGTTCGATCTTCTTCAGCTTGCCACTAGCAAAGAATCCGATGAAGCGACTGTCAGGAGACCAAAACGGATAGATAGCGTCTTCGGTCCCGGACAATGGTTGTGCGATAGGCGAATCGAGAGGTCGAACCCACAGAGAGGCTTTACCCGTTGCATCTGAAGCGACGAAGGCCAGGTGAAATCCGTCCGGCGAAATCGCGAATGGACCAAAACTCGCCTTCTCTGGTGGATTAATAAAGAAACGAACAGTGTGCGATTCTGTTTGCGGATGGCGAAAGTACGGAAGGACGAAAGCAACAACCAGTGCAACAGCAGCAATAATTGCGATAGCCGCGATCGATCCAAAGATTATCTGGCGTAGCGTGACGCGTGAGGGTGTGCCGGCAGATATTGGGGCGGTGTCCGCAGATATGGCGACTGTGGTCCCTGAAGTGGGTATGGCATCGAGAGCGAACGCTAAATCACGGGCCGAGTGAAAACGCGCTTCAGGATTTTTTTCCAGACAGTGATGGATCAGCCGTTCCAAGTCTTGCGAAACAGTCTTGTTTGCGTGGGCGAGGTCCGGCGGATCTTCCTTCAGGATCGCGCTCATTGTTTCCGCGACTGACTCACGGTAAAACGGGCTTTGCCCGGCAAGCATTTCGTAGAGAACTGAGCCCAGAGAAAAGATGTCTGAACGAGGATCGACATCAAGGCCTTTTAACTGCTCGGGCGACATGTACGATACCGTCCCCATCACGGAGCCGGGATCGGTTTCGACGCGCCGTGTGACAATATTTGACTGCGTCTGAGTGAAGTCGGGTTGAGTCAGTTTCGCGAGGCCAAAGTCCAGAATCTTCACACGCTCGTCGTTGGTGACGAAGATGTTGTCGGGTTTGAGATCGCGATGAATGATTCCCTTAGCGTGCGCAGCGGCAAGGCCCTGGGCAATCTGAAGGGCATAGTCGAGCGCGCGTCGTTGCGACAACGGAGTGCCGTCGATGCGTTTGGTTAACGTCTCGCCCTCGAGCAGTTCAGAGACGACGTAGGGTGTATCGTCGTGCCGGCCGATGTCATAAATCGAAAGGATGTTTGGATGGTTAAGGGCGCTGGCGGCGCGTGCCTCCTGCTCGAAACGTCTTAACCGATCCGGATCGTCGGCGTAAGCGGTCGGCACGATCTTGATCGCCACCTGGCGTCCCAATCTTTCGTCGTGAGCGCGATACACTTCGCCCATACCGCCCGCACCCAGGGAGGAAACGATTTCATATGGACCAAGCTTTGTTCCGCTGGCAAGGCTCACAGCAGCTCTGGCGATTGGAAGGCCGACGAGTACTCGACCAACGAGAATCTATTCCTAAACCAGCAAAAGTCAAGACCTTATGGCGCCTAAGACTGTCTCACACGCTCATTCCTCCGCGAGTCCGGCGCCGACGCGAAAGGTGTGACCATCAGGGTGTCGAATGTGGCACTCACGTACGTTCCATGGCATATCCGTCGGAGGAAACGGCGCAACGATGCCGAGCTTCAACGCGTGCTCGTAAAACGCATCGACTTCAGCCGGCGATTCTAACCACCAGCTCATCCATGTGCTTCCGGCTTGATTGTCCCACGGCGCCGCCGGCATTGGACCACCGCGCGCTCCCTGGCAATTCTGGCAGAGAAAAATTTCAGCGTCTCCGGAAATGATGGCGCCGAAAGTGGGTGGGTCGCCGAAGTCCCAATGCTTTTGCCAACCCAACTTTTCAAACCAGGCAAAGCTCTCCGGAAGATTTGTAACATTCAGTATCGGGGTAACACCCACGACCTTCATCTTATGACCTCCATGATGGACTTTGCCTCATAGATTCGTGACTCCTATCGTTGACCAGGTCGCTACCGCTCCCTGTACTGACCCGATCCAAGCGTGGAGTTCGACTTTGCGGCCAAGCCTCCGTGATGACAAGTCCTTAGAGTATATCTAACCAGCCACCACCCGGCGCTACACAGTTGATAAACAAACACCTGGATGGCGCATACGAAAAAGAGTCAAGTTAAAGAAACTAAAGTCACGAATAAGATTTACAAGTAGACTATCGAAATAGACCACGTCATTAAAGCGGAGAGCACAATATGAGCAAACCAGTTCGTATCCTCGGCATCGCCGGCAGTCTCCGGCGTGATTCCTATAACCGCGCCACGTTACGAGCCGCGATGGAACTCGCACCTGAAGGCGCTTCAATCGAAACTTTCGAGCTCAATGACATCCCCGCTTTCAATCAGGACGACGAGCAGAACCCGCCCGCCAAAGTCGTGGAACTGAAGCAACGGATACGCGAGGTCGATGCCATTCTCTTCGTGACGCCGGAATACAACTACTCCGTGCCCGGCGTGCTGAAGAATGCGATTGACTGGGCGTCGAGACCGTACGGCGACAGCGCCTGGAATGGAAAGCCTGCGGCAATCATGGGCGCCTCGGTCGGAGCGATCGGGACGGCGCGGGCTCAGTACCACCTGCGGCAGATGATGGTGTTTCTCAACATGTTTCCGGTCAACCAACCGGAAGTAATGATCGGCAATGCCTCTGAACGGTTCGATGCGCAGGGGAATCTGACGGATGAAGCGGCGAAAGGGTTCATTCGTCAGTTGCTACAGAATCTGGTGGACTGGTCCAGGCGCATCGGCTAGCGTTTCAGTGAGGAGATCAATTTGGCCCAACCAATGCCTGCCATCTTCTTCGGGCACGGCAACCCGATGAACGCGCTACAGCGTAACGCATGGACCAGCGCGTGGGCGGCGATCGGCAACAGTCTTCCGAGGCCGAAGTCGATTGTCTGCGTGTCGGCGCACTGGTATTTGTCTGCGACCCTCGTGACGGCGCAGGAGCGACCGCGCACGATTCACGACTTCGGTGGCTTCCCGCGCGAGCTTTATGAGATCCAGTATCCGGCGCCTGGCGACCCGGAGCTTGCGAATCGCGTAAGAGAATTGCTTGGGCCGGTGTCTGTCGAATTAGATACGCGGTGGGGGTTGGACCATGGGACCTGGTCCGTGCTTTATCACGTCTTTCCTGAAGCCGATGTTCCCGTTATACAACTCAGTATCGACGACACGCAGCCGGCGGAGTTTCACTACAAACTCGCAAAGCGACTCTCCAGTTTGCGCGACGAAGGAGTGCTCATCATGGGCAGCGGGAACCTCGTACACAACCTGCACGCATATGCATGGGGTCGTCAACAGGTCCAGCCGCTCGAGTGGGCGGTGCGCTTTGAAGAACGAGCTCGCGAATTATTACTGGCGGGCGAACACGATCCGCTCATTGCCTACGAGACGTTAGGACGTGACGCCACCTTGTCGATTCCCACACCCGACCACTATTTGCCGCTCCTCTACGTGATCGCTCAAATGAAGGGAGGGGAGCAGATCAGTTTCCCGGCCGAAGGCTTCGACGGCGGCTCCGTCTCGATGCTCTCGGTTCAAGTTGGCTGAGGTTTGCACTGAGAAAGCAGTCTTAGCCT
>Ga0207647_10001114_pt1 | contig 20682 bp, 21 predicted proteins | sample KBSCornC2_FD_184295 | JGI IMG/M metagenome (GOLD analysis project Ga0207647, IMG submission 184295) | Corn rhizosphere microbial communities from Kellogg Biological Station, Michigan, USA - C2 (SPAdes) (version 2) | ecosystem: Host-associated > Plants > Roots > Rhizosphere ... | reverse complement strand
CGGCGCATCGAGTTCGCTCGCGAACACTTCGACCTGCTGCGGCTTGCCGTCGGCGCCGATGCCACGCAGTACGCGAATGCGGCCGGCACTCGTCTCTGCAACGAAGATGTCGCCGTTCGGCGCGCGGCGGATCTGGCGCGGATTCTTCAAGTCATTCGCAAACAGCTCGACGTTGAATCCCCGCGGTGCCTTCGGCCACGCATCCGCAGGCCGCGGCACCATGCGCGGGCCGTTGCCGACACCCTTGGTCGCATACGGCGCGGGCATATCGGCCGGGGTGATCTTGCGCGTGGTGCCGGGCGACTCGTAGCGAAAATCGGTGAATGGCGGCGGCGGCGCGGGTGCGTCGAACTTGCCTGTCGCGGCCTGCTGTGCCGTGGCTGGAACGATGGCGAAAAAAGAAGCGGCGACGATCAGAATGGCGGCTGGGCGAATCATGGCAACTCTCGTGCAGTGAAGGGGACGCGCCGGGCCGAGCGCGACTCGAACCGATATTCTGCAACGAGTCGCGAGGATTTTTCGTTACGCGCGGCTAACAGAATGCCTACCATTTCTCGGTATACTCGCGCCGAATTCCCCACCGCAGACCGCAACGGTAATGTCGAACCCCAGGCCCGGGCGCCCGCACAACCTGCTGATCGATGTCGCCTGGTTCGTGCCGGCACTGGCCGTGTTTTCGCTCGCTGCCTTCGTTCACCATCCCGCAATTGCGATCGCCCTGCTCGTCGGCGACGGTTTGACCATGATCGCGATGGCGCACGCCGCGCATCTGCGCCGTCGGCCGGTCGACATCGAACCGCTCGTCCTCGGCGGCACCGCGTATACGGCGCTGCTCGCGGCCTACGCTGCGGTGTTCGCGCTCGTCGCATTCTTTCCGTCGCGTCTGATTCTCGCCAGCCCATCGTTCAGCGCCGCGCTGCTGCTCTCGGCCGCGGTGTTCCTGCTGCTGCTCGCGCCGTGGCGCGGCTGGCCCGCATTCGGCCTGGCCGCGCTGCTGGATGAGTTGCGCGCACGGCGGCGTCCGCCGGGTCTCGTCGAGACGATCGGCAACAGCGTCGAGCTGGCGCATCGCATGACCGCACGCGAAGACCTGTATTTCCCGCAAGGCCTGGTCGTCTCGCTCGCCCTGTTCGCGCTGACGCTCGGCGCCTTCGCGATCGCGGAGATCGGCGTCGACCTGCCCGAGACGACGCGCCTGATCGCGCTGGCCGTCTACGCCTTGGTACTCGCGCCGCTCGCCCACTGGCTGATCGTGCGCGCGAGTCTCGCGGCGGTACTCGACCAGCGCGATCTGCTGCGCCCATCGCATCGGCGCGATGCGCGGCCGCAACGCGTGCCACCTTTGCTGGATGCCTTGACTGCGGCCATGCCTTCCATCTCGGTCGCAGCGCCGGCACCCGTCGCCGCGCCTGCGCCAGTCCCCGCACCCGCGCCAATCGACCAGGCCGAGCTCGACGCGCGCCTGTTGCGTCACGCGCGCTGCTGCGACGGTCCGGCCGCGCTCGCCGCGCTCACGCAAGGCGCCGATGCCAACCTCGTGCCCGATGCGGGCGATCGTGACCAGCGCTCGGTCGTCGTGCTCGCTTGCGTCGCCCAGGATCTCGCCTTGCTGCGCGCGCTGATCGCCAAGGGCGCCGACATCAATCGTGCGCACGCCGGGCTGACTCCACTGATCGCGGCGACGCGCGACAGCTATCAGGGCCGGCCCGATGTGGTCGTCACCCTGCTCACCAACGGCGCCGATCCGCAGTGCGCCGACACCGAGGGCAACACGCCGCTGCACTTCGCGGTACGCGCGGCCGAGCCGACCGTCGCCGCGCTGCTGTGCGATGCCTCGGCGCCGATCGATGCGGTCAACCGCGAGGGCTACACGCCGCTCGCAATCGCCTGTGCGCTCGGCCGCGGCGACCTCGTACGCTTCCTCATCGAACGCCGCGCCGATGTCCATGTCGCCGGTGCCGTGCCCGCGTTGATCGCCGCCGCAGCCTCGCCCGACGACAACACCGACGTGATCAAGCTGCTGCTCAAGCGCGGCGCGCGCATCGACGTCAGCGATAGCCACGGGCGCAAGCCGCTCGCGATCGCCGCGCAGCACGACAACGCCGACATCGTCGCACTGCTGCTCAAGTCCGGCGCCGCGATCGATGCGGACGACGCGCTCGGCGTCACTGCGCTCATGGAAGCCGCGCTCGCCGGTGCCGCCGACGCACTCGACGTGCTCGGCGCGAATGCGCCGATGCTCGAGGCCGCCGACCACACCGGCCGCACCGCGCTGATGTTCGCCGCCGAATCGATGTACGCCGACGACGCCTTCGTCGCGCATCTGCTTGCGCTCGGCGCCTCGCCCGCCACGACGACGGCCGACGGCAAGCGCGCGGTCGATTTCGCCGCCGCGGCCGGGCGCTGGAGCGTGGTCAAGCTGCTCGATCCCGACTACGCGCTGCCGGCCAGCGTCGATGCGGGCGCAACGACTGCCGCCGTGGCGCGCGAGGACTCGCCCGCGCACCTCCTCGACGCGCTGCGCTTCGGCCACTGGCAGATCGCCGACGGCTTCGCCGAGACGCAACGCGCCTGGCCGATGGCGCGGCGCGCCCAACTTTTTCTCGACCTCGCCGAGCACCGCGATCCGGCTGCGCGCGCGTGGCTGCTGTGCCACGGCCTCGACGTCAACGCGACGCTGCCGAACGGCAGCACACTCGTGGGCGCGCTGCTCGCGCAACTGCCGATGAGCCTGGCCGCGCTGCGCGAAGCGTTCGATGCCGGCGCGCAGACGTCCGGCGTCGGCGTACTTGGCCCGGTGTTCGACGCGATCGTGCGCAAACCCGATGCGCGTGCCGGACTCGAAACCCTCGCGTTGGCAATGATCGAACGCGGCGCGGATATTTTCGCTGCCGATGCGAATGCACAGACGCCACTCGCAGGCAGCATCGCCTGCGGCAGCGCGCGCATCGCCGACGCGCTGCTGCTGCGCGGAGCCGATCCGAATCTGCGCGACCGGCACGGCCGCACGCCGCTGTTCGCGGCCTTCGCTTTGCCAGCCGAGGCCGCCGAAGCGGTCACGCGCGCGCTCGTGCGCGCCGGAGCCGATCCCGAACTCGCTTCGGCCAACGGCGAGACGCCGCTCGGTCTCGCCCTCGCCTCGGCGCAGACGAGCCCGCGCCGCTGGCTCGACTGGACGCAATGGAAACTGCCCAAGCGCGCGCTGCGCGCGACCGACCTGCCGGCCGCCGCGCAACTCGGCGACGCGGAAGCGGTGGCGAAACTGATCGACCTGGGCTTTGCCGTCGATGCGCCCGACGCGCAGGGCGCAAGCGCGCTGCTGCGCGCCGCGGGCGCGGGCCACACCGACATCGTCATGCTCTTGCTCGAACGCGGCGCCGATCTCGCCCAGGCCACGGCAAGCGGCGCGACGCCGCTATCCGCAGCCGTCACCGCGCGCCGCGCCAGCGTGGTCGACCGGCTGCTCGACCGCGGCGTCCCGGTCGACCAGCGCCTACCCGGCGGCAGCAGCGTGCTGATGATCGCCGCGGCGCTGGGCTATCCCGACCTCGTCACGAGCCTGCTCGCGCGCGGTGCCGATGCCAATGCACAGGACGAACGCGGCAAGCGCCCGTTGCACGCCGCGGCGCAATTCGCCTTCGCCGGCCGCGACACCACGCGCGCACGGCAGACGCTGGAACCGCTGATCGGCAAGGGCGCCGAACTCGACGCGCGCGACGCCAAAGGCAGCACCGCGCTGCACACCTTGCTCGGCGCACATGCGGCACCGGGCAGCGTCGGCGACCAGCAACATTTGCAGGCGCTGCTCTCGCTGTTCCTCGTCGGCCGCGCCGACGTCAACGTGCAGGACGACCGCGGCGTCTCGCCACTGCACGCCTGCGCGATGCACGGTTTGATATTGCCCGCGCGCGCGCTGCTCGCCGCGCGCGCCGATCCGGAAGCGACGGACTCGATGGGCCGCACGCCGCGTGACGTTGCCAATGTTCTTGGTTTCATCGATGTCGCCGCCGAACTGACCGTGCGCTTGCCGACGGCGATGCCGCTGCCGGGTCGGCCGGCGGTGCAACGCTAGAACCTATCTCAAATCGAAACCGTTCGTGTTGAGCGAAGCTCCGCGGAGTCGAAACACCAGCAATGGCGCGACCTCACGGCCCTTCGACTTCGCGCCTGCGGCGCTGCGCTCAGGGTGAACGGGGTTTCTAGGCAGGTTCCAGCCGATCAGTCGCGGAAATTCTCGTATTGCAACGGCATCTTCAGCTCGGCTGAGCGCAGCAACGCGATCGCAGTCTGCAAATCGTCGCGCTTCTTGCCGGTCACGCGCAGCTTGTCGCCCTGGATCTGCGCCTCGACCTTGAGCTTGGCGCCCTTGATCATCGATACGATCTCTTTCGCCAGCGGCTGCTCGATGCCCTGCTTGAGCGTGACCTTCTGCTTCGCGCTGGCGAGATTGGCTTCCGCATCGTCGACTTCCATGCAGCGGATATCGATCTGCCGGCTCGCGAGTCGCTGCTTCAAGATGTCGAGCATCTGTTTCAACTGGAACTCGGCCTGCGCCTTCATCGTGACCACGGTCTCTTCGCGCTCGTAGATCGCGCCCGTGCCCTTGAAGTCGAAACGGTTGATGAGCTCGCGGTTGGCCTGGTCGACCGCGTTGGTCAGTTCGTGCAGATCGAGTTTGGAGACGATGTCGAAGGAGGGCATAAGGTTCTACTGCTTCGCGGGCACCGGCATTGTAGCAATGCGCGCGCTTGACTCCATGTAATCCAGGGTATACAACCCGCTGACGCGTGCAAAGACGAGCGCGGTCCACTTGGATTGGACCCATTCGCTCAATGACACATCGTTCGTGCGAGTATCGGTGCACCGGGCCTCGCACACGGCAATTCCGACCAGTTTCGCCGCCTCGCGCACGGCGCGTCGGAAAGGAAAATCGACGCTGATCCCGTCTGTCGTGTGTGCTGCACCGAATGCCGCGGTGTATTGATCGTGCTGTTCACGGGCGGTGACAAGTGAAGCCGGCAACGCGACATTCATACACCTATCGAACCTGCCGAGAATCTGTGGGCACGCTTGTGTCCAGATCCGCAATCCAAGTCAATCGCAAGACCAAAATCGTTTCCAATGACATCGCCGAGCAAACTGGCGAAGAAGTGGCGGCTTATCTCGATGCGCGGTTTGTCGAAGCATCCGACGATGCTGCCGGCATCGCGCGTGCGCTTACACGCGGAAGCCGCTTGAAATTGCGCCTGAATGCAGTGGAGTCGCTTGGAGTTCTTCCGTGGCTGCGCATGGATGTTGCAATCGGGGTAGCAGGTCTGAACAGGGGAAATCGATGAAACCCGCCTATCGCGCCGTGGCGCTGATCCTGGCATTGACAGGCTTTGCATGGGTGTTCCCCTGCACGGCGGCCAACACGACCACGATCTATGAGTTCAAGGGGGGTGATGATGGAGCCTGGCCATACGCCGGCCTGCTCGAATACAAAGGCGAATTTTATGGCACGACATGGAAGGGAGGCACCTCCGACATTGGAACGATTTTCAAGCTGACGCCGCCGGCCAACGGCCAGAGCGCCTGGACGAAAACCGTGCTGCATAACTTCACCATCTACGCGCCCGACGGTGCCCATCCCTGGGCCGGCCTGATCTCCGACGGCAACGGCGGGTTCTACGGCACGACATATGGAGGCGGCAAGTGGGGCTATGGGACGATTTTCTCTTTGACGCCTGGATACTTCGGCTCGTGGACTGAAACCACGATCTACGACTTCTGCTCGTTGTCGCACTGCGAAGACGGCGCCTATCCCCAGGCCAGCCTGCTACTTGGCGCCGACGGCGCGCTTTACGGAACGACCTCGGAGGGCGGCTACTACGGCGGTTACGGGATGGCTTTCAGACTAAAATTAGGCGAGGACCAGCCATTTCGCGTGATTTATAAGTTTTGCACAGTGGGATACTACTGCCTTGACGGCTATCGTCCCGTGGCTGAGCTGATTGCCGACAAACAAGGCGCGCTGTATGGCACCGCGTCACTTGGCGGTAACGGTAGCGGCAATTCGGGAACCGCTTTCAAGCTGACGCCGCCGGCGTCGGGCACGGGCCTTTGGACAGAAACCGTGCTCTATAGTTTCTGCTCCGACAAATTCGGTGACTACTGCCGTGACGGCTTGGGGCCCGCATCCGCCTTGGTCTTCGATACGCAGGGCAACCTCTACGGCACGACCCAAGCCGGTGGAATATGCTACGACGGTGGGTTCGGCTCGCCGTACCCCTGCAGTGGCACAGTTTTCAAGCTGACCCCGCCCGGGAATGGCGCAACAAGCTGGACAGAGAGCGTGACCCATAGCTTTACCAGTGGGATCCACGGCTGGAGCCCGGTTGCTGCCTTGATCGTCGACTCGCAAAACAACCTTTACGGTACGACTCAATTTGGTGGGGCCCCCCGTGTCGACACGGGCGTGGTCGGCTTGGGTACGGTTTTCAAGCTTGGACCGCCGCCCGGGAACGGAGCTCACAGGACCCTTACCATGCTCACGAACTTCATCACCAACAACGATGATCCCTATACGAACACTCAGCCCGCCGGCCCCGTGATCCTCTACCAGGGCGCGCTCTATGGAACGACGGTACACGGTGGCGTCGATGGACCTGCCAGCTGCTTCACCACCGATACCAACGCACATGGCTGCGGGTCAATCTTCAAAGTGCCGTTAAGCACAGCCGCGCCCAAACCGACCGGAGGCGGCAAGTTGAAGGAGCCGCATGGCAGCGGTGACGATGACGTCCCCGCCTCGCCGACGGACTAACGGCTGGATCGTGCAAAATCCCAGCATCAGCGAACGCAATGCGCATGGATCAACGTGGAGGTGACTGCGAGCCTTATGTGCCGGAACATCAAGACACTTTTCAACTTCGACCCGCCCGCGACTGACGCCGAAGTGCACGACGCCGCGTTGCAGTTCGTACGCAAGCTCAGCGGCTTCAACGCGCCGTCGAAAGTGAATCAGGCCGTGTTCGATCGTGCGGTCGCAGATGTCAGCGCCGTGGCGCGCAGCCTGATCGACTCGCTCGTGACCACGGCCGATCCGCGCAATCGCGAAATCGAAGTGGCGCGAGCGCGCGAGCGCAACAAGATGCGGTTCGCATTGCCGCGCTAGAACAGCCGGCGCTCAGGCCGCGATCGCGCCCTGCCAGCCGAAGCGCTCCGCCACCCGCTGCCATACTTCATCGGGCTTAGCGACCAGCACCACGCGCGCGCCCGACGCCGGATGCGCAAACTCGAGCTGCCACGCATGCAGCAACATGCGATGCATGCTGAAGTGGATGCGCCACAGGCGATTGTGATCGCCGCGGCCGTGGCTCGTATCGCCGACGATGTGGTGTGAGATATGGTGGAAATGCTTGCGGATCTGCCGATAGCGCCCGGTCTCGGGTGACGCTTCGACGAGCGCGTAACGCTGCTCGGGATAGCGCCCCATCTCGATCGGCACCGTCGTCGTGGCGAGCGTGCGCCAGCGCGTCAGCGCCGGCTTGCGCGGTCCGTGCTCGCGCACGCCGGGCAGCGGATAGTCGATCTCGCCTGCGGCCGCCGGCCAACCGCGCACGACCGCGAGATACTTCTTCGTCACCTCGCGCGCCATGAACGCGCGGCCGAGCTCGCCGGCGATTTCACGCGATTTGGCCAGCAACAACACGCCCGAGGTCGCGCGATCAAGACGATGAGCGAGATACAAGTTTGCACCGACCTGCGCCTTGATCCGCTCGAGTAGGAAATCGGTTTCGTCATTGGCGATCTTGCTCTTGTGCACGAGCAAGCCGGCAGGCTTGTTGACTGCCAGCAGTTCTCCATCCTCGTAAAGAATTTCGATGGCGCTTTCCGAACTTGTGCGAGTCATTTCACCGGCGTGTGATACATCTGCGCGAGCACGCAACGATAGGCAGCAATCGGCATCATGTCCATGTCGGCGCGGCGCTCGTCGAGATGTTCGGCATCCTCAACCGGTTCCATCTGCATCGTTCCGCCGGCTTGCGTGAACTGGGTGCCGTAACGCTGCGGTTTGTGTTGGCCCATGACAAGCACCCGGTCGAGCAACAACGCGTAGCCTTCGCGGCCCACCTCGCCGCGTTTCGCAAGCGGCCCCATGATGTCGAGGACGAACTGCTGGAATTCGGGATGCTCTGCCTGATGCTGCACTAGAAGAAACGCCGCTGCGGAACCGTCTCCGCCTACCATGGCGATGGTCGGAAAACCGTACTCGTCGATCACGCCGCGGATGCGCCGATAGTTAAGCGCATCGACCGAGCGCATTCGCGCAAGCGCAATTTTGAATTCGGCCTGTGCGATCGCTGAGCCTTTCATCATTGGCTCGCGAGCCTTCTGGTCGAGTTTGCTCCATGTCAGCAATTGCTCGCGCAGCTTCGGCAAAACCATAGACGATGCGGGCGCCAGTTTTTCCTTTCCATGCTTTTGCTTTTGCTGGTCTTGCCATTCGCGCACAGCCGGGCAAGCTTTGAGCATAGGATCATCCTGCTCGTCGGCGAATGCTACGTGAGAGAGGATTCCGCACAGGGTAAGCAGAGCGGTCCAGATGAGCCGGACACCAAACGACTTCATGCATGCCCCCGGTCATCGGAAACCCATAGGACCTTCGACAAGGCAACCGAATTGGAGTTCGCCCCTACTTTGCTCGCCGCCATGAGACAAAAAACGCAGTCGCGCTGACGATCAGTGCGATCCACGCCGACACAGGCACATGCATCCAAGGCGCGCCGTGCGTGTCGAACGCGTAGAGCAGCGCCGCGCTGACTAGCGATGCTGCGGCGAGCGGCAGCACGGCGAGCTGGCGGCGTTGCGCACGCGCGAGGCGTTCGTTTTGTTCGAGCGCGGCGGTTTGTGCTCGCAGCGTCAGCTCGCCGGCCGCAGCGCGCTGCAGCGTCGCATGGATCAACTCGGGCATCTGCGGCGCGACCGCGAGCCATTCGGGCAGGCGCTTGCGCACCTGCTTCCACGCATGGCGCACGCCGTAGCGCTTGCGCAGGATCTCGGCGAGCACGGGCCGCGCGACAGCCCATATATCGATCTGCGGATGCAGCAGGCGGCCGACGCCTTCGATGTTGAGCAGGGTTTTCTGCAGCAGGATCAGCTGCGGTTGCACGGTGAGCTGGTAGCGGCGCGCAACCGAGAACAGTTTGGCGACGACTTCGCCGAGCGAGATTTCGCTCAGGGGGCGCGTGAAGTACGGCTCGCAGACCGTGCGCACCGCGGCTTCGAGCTCGTCGATGCGTGCAGTCGGTGGAATCCAGCCGGCCGCGACGTGCAGTTCGGCGATGCGCCGGTAGTCGCGATCGAACAGCGCCATGAAATTCTCGGCGAGCCAGAACTGGTCCTGGTCGGGCAGAGAACCGACGATGCCGAAATCGAGCGCAATGAAGCGCGGATTCTCCTTGCGCGCCGGATCAACCCAGATGTTGCCCGGATGCGCATCGGCATGGAAGAAGTTGTCGCGGAACACCTGCGTGTAGAACAGGCGCACGCCCTTCTCAGCGAGCGCGACGCGGTCGATGCCGGCAGCGTCGAGCGCGGCAAGATTATCGACGGCGATGCCGTGCACGCGTTCGAGCGTAAGCACCGATTCCTTGGTCTGGTCCCAATACACCTTCGGGATGTAGACGTCGTCGCCGGCGGCGAAATTGCGCTTGAGCAACGAAGCGTTCGCCGCTTCGCGCTGCAGGTCGAGTTCGTTCTCGAGCGTGGTCTCGATCTCGGCGACGATGTCGCGCGGGCGGATCTTGTCCGCGGCCGGATGCCAGCGCTGGGCGAGTTCGCCGAGCGCGCGCAATAGCGCGATGTCGGCGCGAATGCGCGCATGGATGCCGGGGCGCAACACCTTGACCACGACTTCTTCGCCGGTGTGCAGACGCGCCGCGTGCACCTGCGCGATCGACGCGGAAGCGAGCGGCGTCGTGTCGAAGTTCGCGTAACTCGATGCGATCGGTGCGCCGAGCGCGACTTCGACCGCAGCGCGCGCCTGCTCGCCGGGAAACGGCGGCACGCGATCCTGCAGTTGCGCGAGTTCATCGGCGACGTCGGCCGGCAGCAGGTCGCGGCGCGTGGACAGGATCTGGCCGAACTTGACGAAGATCGGGCCGGCGTCGATCAGCGCCGCACGCAGGCGCGCACCGCGCGGCTGCTGCGCGATGTCGGCTGGCGCCTTTGGCAGCACCGCACGCAGCAGGCGCAGCGCACGTGGCGGTTCAAATCCGTCAACGATCTCATCGAGCCGATAGCGCGCGATCGTGGCGACGATACCGGCGAGGCGAGGGAGTTGCCCCAGCGTCGTCATGCCGCATCCTTGCCATGGCGCGCGGCGAGATGCTTCACGCGCGCCTCGAGCCGATCGGCGCGTTCGCGCAGCGCATCGACGTCGTCGAGAAACGATTCCATTTCGGCCGGCGCGACGAGATCGCGGCTTTCCTCGCGCAGGAACTCGGCCGTGTCCTGCACCGTTGCCTGCGCGGAATCTCGCGCGTAGGCGAACGCGCGCTGCAGCGCGCGTGCAAGCGGCACGCCGAAGACATCGCCAAAGGTTTGCGCGAACGCCTCCTCGATGTCGGGACGATAACCGCGCAGCAGTTTTTCCATGCGCCGCGCGAGATCGGCGTCGCCGGAAATCTCGACCTTGCCGGGCGCGACCGCGTCGTCGTCGCCACGACGCAGGGCGAATGCAAGCAGGCTTGCGGGCGCGGCGCGCAGGTTGAGGTCACCGCTCTTTTCCCAGTGCGGGCCGACTACCAGCTTGCCGTCGGCGACCGTGATCGCGAGCGCGAGTCCCGTACCGCGCAGATCGACGCCGATGCGCCGGCCTTCGAGCGTGGACAGGCGCGTCTGCGTTTCCGCGTCGAGCGCGAGCGCGCGGTTGAGCGCGAATTCGAGCGCGTTGCCGAGGCGTTGCAGGAGCGGATTGGGCGTGCGCGGAGCGGACATCGTGCGGCGGTGCGGAGACAGGCCGCTATTGTAGCCCGGTCGCAGCGCGCTCAGGCGCGGGCGGCGGCGAGATGCCGCGTCAATCGGCGCATGCCTTCCTCGAAATCGACCTGTGGCGCATAGCCGAGATCGCGCCTGGCCGCGGCTATGTCGAACCAGTGTGAGGTGGAAAATTCCTCGACGATGAAACGCGTCAACGGCGGCTCGCTGCGGATTCCGAACATGCGATAGATGCGTTCGAGCGTGGCGGCGAGCGCGTGGGCAACGCCGGTTGGAATGCGCCGCGTCTCCGGTGGCAGCCCCACGGCGGCGAGCCACGCGCCGAACAGACGCGCATGCGTGATCGGCGCGTCCTGGCTGATGAAATACGCCTTGCCCGCAATCGGCGCACCGACATCGAGACGTTCGAGCGCCAGCACGTGCGCCCGCGCAGCGTCGTCGACGTAGACGATGTCGACGCGCTTGTCGACCTTGCCGATCAAGCGCAGCCGTCCGGCGCGGGCACGCGCAAGCACGCGCGGCAACAGGTTCGGATCGCCCGGCCCCCAGATGAAGTGCGGGCGCAGCGCGACCGTGGCAAGGTCCGCGCCGTTCGCGGCGAGCACGCGCTGTTCCGCAAGCGCCTTGGTCTGCGCGTACACCGAGGCGAAGTGCGTGGGGTACGGCAGCGACTCGTCGGCGCCTTCGATATCACTTCCGCGCTGGACGACGCTCGGGCTCGAGGTCAGCACGAGCTTGCGGATGCCATGGCACGCGCACGCGGCGAGCACGTTGTCGGTGCCGCCCACGTTGATGTCATGGTATTCCTGCGCCGGGCCCCAGGCACCGACCTTGCCCGCGCTGTGCACGATCGCATCGACGCCTTCGGCCGCGGCGAGCACGTCGTCGGCATTTGCGATGTCGCCGCGGCGCGGTTCGATACCCGCCGCTGCGGTCGTCGTCGCGGAACGATTGAACGAACGCACCATATGGCCGCCCGCAAGCAACTGCGTACAGACCGCGCTGCCGAGAAATCCGCCACCGCCGGTAACCAGAATCTTCATCGTCGTTCCTCCCGACACGCATGCTAGCTGAACGCGTCAACGCATTGGATTTACCCGCGTTTCAGCAATGAAGGACGATGATCCGTGGAATCGGGATACGACATGAGGGGCGGCGCGATGCGTCATCGTTTTGCAGTCGGCTTGACGACACTCGCCAGCCTGTTCGCTTGTGCCGATGCGGCGCGCGCCGTGCAGACCCTGAGCGGCCAAACTGCCTCGGGCGCGTACTACCAGATCCAGGTGCCCGACGGCTGGAAAGCGGGCGATAGCCTCGTCTTGTTCCAGCACGGCCTGTCGTTCGATCCGCCCAAGCCGAATCCGAGTCTTGGTCCGCTCGCCACACTGCAACTGCAGGAAGGCTACGCGGTCGCCGCGTCGAGCTACAGCCAGCGTGCGTGGGCGCTGTTCAACGCGCCCGGCGACAACGCGCAATTGCTCGACGTGTTCAAACAGAAAGTCGGCGCGCCCGGCGCGATCATCCCATGGGGCGGTTCGCTCGGCGGCCTGGTCTCGCTCAAGCTCGCCGAGGATGCGCGCTTCGCGCCGGTGCCCGGCGTGCTCTCTCTGTGCCCGCCCGCGGCCGGCTCGCGCACCTGGGATTTCGGCATCGACGCGCGGCTTGCCTACGACGTGGTGTGCAAGGACGTGAACAGCGCCGGCCAGCTGCCGAAAGGCGCCGCGCCGATGACCTGGGCCTACAACCTCGACGACATTCCCGACAATCTTTCCGATCTGCAGGACCAGGCGGAGCTCGCGCGCACGCTGCTGCCGGTCAACGTCTGCACCGGCGTCAACCTGCCCCCGGTGCTGCAGAACGACGCGATGCTGCGCCGGCTCAATGAATTGAAGACGTTCGCGCACATCACCAGCGACGATTTCTTCCTCACCGACCTCGGCTATGCCACGTTCGGCCTGTCCGACCTCGTGCGCGCGCCGGACAAACTCGGCGGCATCAATCCGTTCACCACGACCGGCGTCGTCTATTCCGATGCGGCGATCAACACCGGCATCGCGCGCATAGTCGCCGATCCGTTCGCCCAGCTTTACCTGCGCTGGGCTTCGGACTTCCGCGGCCGCGTCGACCCGTCGACGAAAGTGATCTCGATGCACACGAGCCATGACCAGCTCGTGATTCCCGCGCACGAGTCCGTGCTGCGCGCGACCTTGTCGGCGACGCAGCTGACCAGCGCGCTGGTTAACGAGTCCAAGCCGACGCACTGCGGCTTCAACACGGCCGAGGGCGTGGCCGCGTGGGAGGCACTGCGCGCCTGGATCGCCGGCGCTAAACAACCGAGCGTCGCCGACCTGCAGACCGGTTGCCAGAGCGCCGTAGCCGGCGGCGTGGCAGGGCCATGTCGCTTCGATCCGAGCCTGCAACCGCCGAGCTTCGACAGCCAGGTTGCGCCGCGGCCCGCATCGACCGCGCCAAACGTCGATGCGAGCTACAGCGGCCTCTGGTACGACCCGGCGCGCAGCGGCGAAGGCATCGAGCTGGAAATCCTGCCGGGCAACAAGGCGTTTGTATACTTTTTCACCTACCCGCCGAACGGCGTCGCCGGCAGCCAGGCCTGGGTAGTCGGCATGGGCGACATCGTCGGCAACGGCATCGAATTCGCCGACGTGCGCCGCGGCCAGCGCGACGCGCAAGGCAAGGTGACCTCGCAGCACTGGGGCCGCATCGCGCTGAGCTTCGACACCTGCACGGGCGGCGGCATGCGCTGGGACGGGCCGGCCGGCTGGGGCTCGATGGAAGTGCCGCTGTTCAAGCTCTCACAGCTCGACGGCCTCGGCTGCGGTTCGACCAGCACCATCGCACAGGCCAGCGGCGCATGGTACGACCCGGTGACCACGGGCAACGGTTTCCTCGTCGAGCGATCCGACCCAAGCCGTCTGCAAGTGCTGTACTTCCAGCTCAATACGGACGGCACGCAGTCGTGGATGATCGGCACGGCCGCTGCCGACGGCAACGGCGGCTATTCGGCACAGTTGATCGAACCGACTGGCACGCAATTCGGCAGCGCGTTCGACAAGACCCGGATCGACAAATCGGTCGCTTACCCGCTGAGCATGCAACTCGCCTGCAGCAACGGCACCGCATCCATCGCGCTCGGCGCAGGCAACGCGCTCACGTTCGCCTTGCAGCGCCTGACGACGCCGGCGGGCATCGCGGCTTGCACTCCGTGATTCTTCGCTAAATTGCCCCAACCAACACGGCTACGCCCGTGATCGCCGTTGCCGCGCCACCGACACGGCCGAGTCGCGGCGCATGGCGCTGGGCCAGCGTGCCGAAGACGATGCCCGCGCCATGCAGCAGCGCGGTCGCGGCGAGAAAGCCCATCGCATAGCGCAACGGATCGGCAGTCTCGGGCAGTTCACCGCCGTGCGCAGCGCCGTGGAACCAGGCGAACACGCCGACCAGCGCGACCGCCGCAGCGAGTGGCAGACGCTGCGCGCGGAACAGGAGCAGACCGAGCGCGAGCAGCGAAGCGGCGACGCCCGATTCGATGGCGCCGGCGGTGATGCCGGCATGCGTGGTCGTTGCAGCAGCAGCCCCGAGCGCCATCACCGACACGAAGGCGAGCGGTACGGCCCATAGTGCGCGCCCGCCGAGCTGCGCTGCCCAGACCCCGACCGCGATCATCGCGAGCAGATGGTCCACGCCCGACAGCGGATGCACGAAGCCGGCGAGCAAGCCGCCGTAAGTGGTGTGACCCGGATGGGCATAGACGTTGGCTGCAAGCACGCTGAGTGCGCAAGCGAGAAGACGGTGCGAGGTTTTTTTCATTGCGCGAGCTCCGGAAAAGGACGGGAAGGCAGGCCACCGGTCTCGATGATGAAGCGCGCGACCGCGTCGAGGCCGTGGTTGATCTTGAGATTGCTGAAGACGAACGGGCGCGCACCGCGCATCTTGCGCGCATCGCGATCCATTACTTCGAGCGAGGCGCCGACCAGCGGCGCGAGATCGATCTTGTTGATCACGAGCAGATCCGAGCGCGTGATACCCGGGCCGCCCTTGCGCGGAATCTTGTCTCCGGCGGAGACGTCGATCACGTAGATCGTGAGGTCGGCAAGCTCGGGCGAGAACGTCGCTGCGAGATTGTCGCCGCCCGATTCGATGAAGATGATTTCGAGTCCCGGGAATTTCTTGTTCATTTCGGCCACCGCGGCGAGATTGATGCTCGCGTCTTCGCGGATCGCCGTGTGCGGACAGCCGCCGGTTTCGACGCCCGCGATGCGCTCGGGCACGAGCGCATCGGCGCGCGTGAGGAATTCGGCGTCTTCCTTCGTATAGATGTCGTTGGTGATCGCGGCGACGTCGTAGGTGTCGCGCAGCAGCTTGCACAGTCGCTCGGTCAGCGCGGTCTTACCCGAACCGACCGGGCCGCCGATGCCCACGCGCAGCGGGCCGGTATGGGAGTTTGTCGTAGTCATCAACTTCTAAATAATCTCGTGTATTGGGTTTCGTGGCGGATCGAGCAGAGTTCGAGCAGCGGTGCGGCCGTACCGAGTTCGTCAAGCGGCATGTCGAGCGCCTCGGCTGCGATCGCGGCGATGCGCGATGCGAGACGCGCGGTGGCGATCTGCCCATCGGTCTGACCGAGCGGGACCAGGCGCACGCCGGCGGAGACGAGATTCGCCGCGGCCGCGTGCAACCATGCGGACAGCGCAGGTTCGCGCGGAATGCCGTGCGCGGCGCAGGCGAGAGCCATCGCGATGCTGTGCGCGACTGGCGCGTCGCCACGCCGCTCGGTGAACGCATCGAGCTGCGCGTGCGGCCACGCCTTGCGCGTGACGGCGAGAAACGCCGCGCCCTGCTGATGACTTTCGAGCGCCGTTTCGGCGCTGCCGCGAAAGGCCGCGGCGAGGTCGGCAATCTCGTCGGAGGCAGACGCATCGTGCGCACATTCGTACGCGCGCGCGAACAGCACCGCGTCGATCCAGCCGCCACCGCGTGCGAGCACGGCGTCGATGTAGTCGATCAGCGTGGCGACGTCGCGCACGTCGCCGGCTTCCACCGCCCATTCGAGGCCGTGGCTATAGCTGAAGGCGCCGGTGGGATACGACGGCGAGGTCCAGGCCAACAATTTCGTCATGCCGGCGAAACCGGCATTCGAATTATCTTTCCTCATGTGAACTCACGAACACGAAGGGGTACGCCGCGGCCTGATGATCGCCATGTGCATGCGCATAGGCACCGCGCTCGGGCGTGAACGGCGCGATGATCTTTTCCACGTGCGCACCGAGTCCGCGCAGCATGTCGACGATCACCGCGTCGTCGCGGATCAGGATGCGCTCGCCGGAAAGCTGTGCGGGCAGGTGACGGTTGCCGATATGCCAGGCGAGTTTGACCAATGCATCGACGCTGTCGACAGTGACTGCGACCAGCGCCTCGGGCGCCGCTCGCACGAGCACGATGCGGCCGTCGTCGAGCGACAGACCGTCGCCATCGTGCAGCAGCGTCGTCTGCGCGAGATCGAGCACGAACTCCAGTCCAGCGTCGGCACGATAACGATAGCGGCGGCGATGGCGGCCTTCGTAGTCGAGCGTGATGCGGTCGGCCGCGCTCGCGACGTTCCACGAACCGGCCGGAAGAATGCTGCGTGCAAACAAGTCGGTCATCAGCGCGCTCAGAAAAGGAAGTAACGCTGCGCCATCGGCAGCACCGTGGCGGGTTCGCAGGTTAGCAACTCGCCGTCGGCGCGCACTTCGTAGGTTTCCGCATCGACTTCGATCATCGGCATCGCATCGTTGAGGAGCATGCTGCGCTTGCCGATGCCGCCGCGCGTGTTCTTCACCGCGGCAAGTGGGCGCGTGAGGCCGAGCTTGCGCGCCTGATCGCTCGCGGCGAACGCGCCGCTGACGAACAGCAGCGAGGATTCGATACGCGCGCGACCGAACGCGCCGAACATCGGCCGGTAGTGCACGGGCTGGGGCGTCGGAATGCTCGCATTCGGATCGCCCATCGGCGCGGCAGCGATCGTGCCCGCCTTGAGCACGTAGTCGGGCTTCACGCCAAAGAATGCCGGCGACCAGATCACGAGATCGGCCAGCTTGCCAACTTCGACCGAGCCGACGTGTTCGCTGATGCCGTGCGCGATTGCCGGATTGATCGTGTACTTCGCGATATAGCGCCGCACACGAAAGTTGTCGCTATGCGCATCGTCGGAACCGAGCGCGCCGCGCTGGCGCTTCATCTTGTCCGCGGTCTGCCAGCAGCGGATGATCGTTTCACCGACGCGGCCCATCGCCTGCGAATCGGAACTCATCATCGAGAACGCGCCGAGATCGTGCAGAATGTCCTCTGCCGCGATCGTCTCCTTGCGGATGCGGCTTTCGGCGAAGGCCACGTCCTCGGCGATCTTCGGGTCGAGGTGATGGCAGACCATGAGCATGTCGAGGTGCTCGTCGAGCGTGTTGACCGTGTACGGCCGCGTCGGATTCGTGCTCGACGGCAACACGTTCGGCAATCCCGCGACCTTGATGATGTCCGGCGCGTGGCCGCCACCCGCGCCTTCGGTGTGAAACGCATGAATCGTGCGGCCCTTGAACGCGGCGATCGTCGATTCAACGAAACCGGATTCGTTGAGCGTGTCGGTGTGCAGTGTCGCCTGCACGTCGAGCGCGTCGCACACGGCGAGGCAGCAGTCGATCGCCGCGGGCGTCGTGCCCCAGTCCTCGTGCAGCTTCAAGCCACACGCGCCGGCCAGCACCATCTCTTCGAGCGCCTTCGGCTGGCTTGCGTTGCCCTTGCCGAAGAAGCCCAAATTCATTGGAAAACTTTCCGCCGCCTGCAGCATGCGCGCAAGATGCCACGGCCCCGGCGTGCACGTCGTCGCGAGCGTGCCGTGCGCGGGGCCGGTGCCACCGCCGAGCATCGTCGTCACGCCGGCATACAGCGCCTCTTCGATTTGCTGCGGGCAAATGAAGTGGATATGCGCGTCGATGCCGCCCGCGGTGACAATCTTGCCTTCGCCCGCGATGATTTCGGTGCCGGGGCCGATGACGATATTGACGCCGGGCTGCACGTCCGGGTTGCCGGCCTTGCCGATCTTCGCGATGCGGCCGTCACGCAAACCGATATCGGCTTTGACGATCCCCGTGTGATCGAGAATCACCGCGTTGGTGATGACCGTGTCCATCGCGCCGTCCGCGCGCGCGACCTGCGACTGGCCCATGCCGTCGCGGATCACCTTGCCGCCACCGAACTTCACTTCTTCGCCGTAGACGGTGAAATCCTTTTCGATGCGGATGAAAAGCTCGGTGTCGGCGAGGCGAATGCGGTCGCCCGTGGTCGGGCCGTACATGCCGGCATAAGCGCGGCGCGAGAGCGTGTTGCTCATGGCTTCGCCGCTCCCAATGCACCCATAACCTCGCCGCGGAAGCCGATCGCGACACGCGCGCCGGCGTAGGGCACGAGGCGTACCTCGCGGCTTTGCCCCGGTTCGAAGCGGATCGCGGTGCCCGCAGGGATGTCGAGGCGCATCCCGCGCGCGCGGTCGCGGTCGAAGCGCAGCGCGGGATTCGTTTCGAAGAAGTGATAGTGACTACCGACCTGGATCGGACGATCGCCGCTGTTTGCTACGCTCAGCGCGATCGCTTCACGATCGGCATTGAGCGTGATGTCGCCTTCGAGAGTGAGGATTTCGCCGGGAATCATTTGTCGTCGCCTCAACGTATCGGCTGATGCACGGTGACGAGCTTGGTGCCGTCGGGGAACGTCGCTTCGACTTGGATCTCACGGATCATCTCGGCGACGCCCTCCATCACCTGGTCGCGCGTGAGCACCTGCGCGCCGGCCTGCATCAGCTCAGCGACGCTGCGCCCGTCACGCGCGCCTTCGACGACGGCATCGGTGATCAGCGCAATCGCCTCGGGATAGTTTAATTTCACGCCGCGTTCGAGCCGTTTGCGCGCGACGATTGCGGCCATGGCGACGAGCAGCTTGTCTTTTTCGCGCGGAGTCAGATTCATGGTGAGGTCTTTCGTCGGGATCAGATCCAGCGGTCGTTCTGCGCAGTCAGCTCGCCGCCGGCCTCGCCGGTATTGACCACGCCACGCGGTTCGATGATCAAGGCATGGCATTCCCTCGTCGCACGCGTGATGTGCTCGACGCCACGCGGTACAACGAACAATTCGCCTTCGCGGATCGTCACGTCACGGTCGCGAAATCCGACTTGCATTTCACCGCGGACGACGAGGAATACCTCGTCGGTATCCCTGTGCTCGTGCCAGACGAACTCGCCTTGCAGCTTGACCAGTTTGAACTGATAGTCGTTCATCTCGGCGACGACGCGCGGCGACCGATGCTCGGAGAATTTGGCGAGTTTTTGCGCGAGATTGATCGCGTCGGCGGCTTTCACGTGGTTCATGGTAGTTTCCCTTGCTCGCATCCTTGCTCGCGAAAATCAAAAAGCAGGCTCCTGCCCGCATTTTTCAAAAACAGCCTAGCAATACCAGACCTGGGGCAAGCGTTCCGGCAAACCCGCGGCGAGCGAGCGCACGATGCCGGCCGCGCGTATGAGCGCCTGCCGCAGCTCCGCCGCGTCGTCGGCGAGCAGGCGCAGGATCAGCAGGTGCTCGCGCGTCGTAGCGTGCACGATCGTGGACACTTCTGCTTCATCAAGCCGGGTGCGAACTGGGGTCAGCAACGCAGGCGCGTCGTCGGCCGCGTAGATCAACGTGGCGCACGCCGTCGCCGCGCCGAAGCCGAATGGCGCAGCGCGCAGTGCGGCGAGGTTGCCATCGAAATGCAGGCCGTCCAGATGCAGCGCGTCGGCGAAGATCAGGCGTCCGCCGCGGCGGATGCACCAGGCGTCGTGGATGAAACCGCTGCGCAACGATTCGCCCATGGCGCGGCGACCGAGGACTAGGCTTTCCGTCGCGAGCAGGCACGCGCCCGGCGCAAGGTTCGCATCGAGTTGGCGGCGCAGGCGCGCACCGTCGAACAGGATCGTCTCCTGGGCAAGATATTCGACATGCGCGCCGACGCCAGCCGTGATGCACACGTCGATGCGCGCGGGTTCGTCGCCGGGCAACGCGCGGTAGATTTTTTCCGCGGCCTGCGAAGTCAGCGTCGCGCGCGCGCGCGCATGCGCAGCGAAGTCCACCCGCAGCCGATCGCCGCCGGTCAGGCCGCCGCTCGTGGTCAGCAATACCGCTTGGACAGGCTCGCCGGGATCGATGTCGGGAAACAGCACGCGGCACGGTGCACGCTGGTAGAGATCGGCAAGCCGGGTCTTGCCGCCGGTCGCCGAAAACTCGATCCGCGTTGCGCCGTCCACGCGCTGATGCGCGGAAACAGACGGCAGCAGCGCAGGTTCGGCCAGCAGCATCGCGGTTCCTCGTGAGCGAGCCGAAGCGGCTCGCTGCACTGCATCATTGCGGGAATGCGTGGCGCCGTCAATGCCGCCGGAAAGGCGGCGGATCGCGCTTCAATGCTCCTTGACCGGGAACGTCTGCACGCCGTCCTGCGTCGTCGGCGGCTGGCTCGCAGGCGTGGAGATCTCACCGCGCTGACGCAGCTGGGTCTTGCCGCAGACGTAGGCCTGGAAGCGCTGCGCGCCGTCCTTCGGTTCACTTCGCGGCACGATCGTGTCGGCCGGCAGGCTGGCGGCCTCGTTGCGCGCCATCGTCTCGAGCTCGTCGGCGACCTTGT
>Ga0207647_10001110_pt1 | contig 20701 bp, 17 predicted proteins | sample KBSCornC2_FD_184295 | JGI IMG/M metagenome (GOLD analysis project Ga0207647, IMG submission 184295) | Corn rhizosphere microbial communities from Kellogg Biological Station, Michigan, USA - C2 (SPAdes) (version 2) | ecosystem: Host-associated > Plants > Roots > Rhizosphere ... | reverse complement strand
GAGAAACAGATCGACGACACGGCCAAGGCGCGCGGGATCAGCCGCGACCAGGTGATCAATGACGTGCTTCTCGCCGCGCAGCCGAGCAAGCGCTTCGCCACGGTCGAAGAGCTCGGCGCTCTCGCCGTTTTCCTCAGCTCCCCCGCCGCCGCGTCGATCACCGGCACGGCTCTCAGCGTCGATGGAGGATGGACCGCGCAATGACACCGATACAACAAACCAGAACTCTTTGCCCGCATCTCGCCGCGGCCACCCTGTGGGCGACGAAGCGCACGCGTATTCGCCGCAACGGCCAGCCGCGGGTCTATTACGCTCGCACGCTCGGTGGACCCGCGATGGACGACTTCCTGGCCCTCTAGATGACCAGCGGCCGTCCGAAAGTGGTGATCGTCGGCGCGGGTTTTGGCGGCCTCGAAGCCGCCAAGCGCCTTGCGAATGCGCCAGTCGACGTGACGGTCATCGATCGTCGCAACCACCATTTGTTCCAGCCTCTTCTCTATCAAGTCGCGACCGCGGCCCTTTCGCCGGCCGACATTGCGGCCCCGATCCGGTCGATCCTGGCCCATGCGCGGAACGTGCGCGTGCTGCTCGATGGCGCTTCTGCGGTGATTCCCTCCGAACGGGCCTTGCGCCTCGAGAGCGGCAAGTTGATCGAATATGACTGGCTCATCCTCGCGACGGGAGCGAGGCATTCCTACTTCGGCCGCGATGATTGGTCGCGCCATGCGCCGGGGATTAAGTCGATCGAGGACGCGACCGACGTCCGCCGCCGTGTGCTGCTCGCGCTCGAACGAGCCGAGACCGAAACGAACAAGCGGGTTCGCGATGCCCTCCTGACCTTTGTGGTGATCGGCGGCGGTCCGACAGGGGTCGAAATGGCGGGCGCGATCGCCGAACTGGCCCGCAAGTCGGTCTCGCGCGATTTCCGTTCGATCACGCCGCATTGCTCGCGCGTGGTGCTCGTCGAAGCGGGCTCGTGCCTGCTCCCCTCCTTCCCCGAACGCCTGCAGCACAAGACCGTCCGCTCGCTCGAGCAGCTTGGGGTCGAGGTCCGGCTCGGCGCGCCAGTGACCGAAATCGGCGCGCGCCATGTGCGTGCAGGAGACGATACGATCGTCGCGCACACCCTTGTCTGGGCGGCCGGCGTCCAGGCATCGCCTGCGGCCGAATGGATCGGCGCGGCCGCCGATCGCTCGGGCCGGGTCAAAGTCGTGCCGGAGCTGCACATTCCGGATTACCCCAATATCTTCGTGATCGGCGACACCGCCGCTTGCCCCGACGGACGAAGCGGAACGCTTCCCGGAATCGCGCCGGTCGCCAAGCAGCAGGGCCGTTATGTGGCTAACCGCGTCCTTGGCCGAACGCGCCGGCCGTTCCGGTACCGCGACTATGGCAATCTCGCGACCATCGGCCGCAGCTGCGCCGTCGCCGATTTCGGCACGATCCGGCTGTCCGGCTTCGCCGCGTGGCTGATCTGGTGCGTCGCGCACATCTGGTTCCTGGTCGGCTTTAGGAGCCGGCTCTCCGTCATGCTCAGCTGGGCGTGGAACTACGTCACGTTCGCGCGCAGCGCGCGGCTCATCACCGGACCTCTGCCGGCACCCCCCGCATGGCCCCAACCCGCATGAAAGGCGCATCCATGAAAAGCGATCTGCAGCAAGAAATGAAGGCGCTCGGCCAGACCGTGCTGGTGCTTCAGGGCGGCGGCGCTCTGGGTGCCTATCAGGTTGGCGTTTACGAGGCGCTCGCCGAGGCCGGCGTCGAGCCGGACTGGGTCGTCGGGACGTCGATCGGCGCGATCAATGCCGGAATCATCGCCGGCTCGCCCAAGAATGAGCGGCTGGACCGATTGTGCGAATTCTGGAAACGCGTTGAGAATGCGCCGACGGTTAGCAACTACCTGCCGGCGTGGCTTGCGGCGACGGCGCGCAATGCGGTCGCCGTCACCAACGGAATTCCCGCTTTCTTCCAGCCTCAGGCCGCCGCCTTCCTCAGCCCGCACATTCCACTCGGGCCGGACGACGCCGCTTACTATTCAACCCGGCCGCTCGCCGATACGCTCGAGGAGTTGATCGACTTCGACCAGCTCAATAGCGGAGACGTCCGGCTGACCGTCGGTGCGTCGAGGGTCAGCAACAGCGAGATGGTCTATTTCGACAGTCGCAACATGACGATCGACCTGCGCCACATCATGGCCTCGGGCGCGCTGCCCCCGGCCTTTCCCGCGGTGCGCATCGACGGCGAGCTCTATTGGGACGGCGGGATCCTTTCGAACACTCCGGTCGAAGTCGTGTTCGACGATAATCCGCGCCGCAACAGCCTGGTTCTCGCGGTCCATATCTGGAACCCGCACGGCCCCGAGCCGCGCTCGATCTGGGAGGTGATGAACCGCCAGAAGGATTTGCAATATTCGAGCCGGTCGAACACCCACATCGCGCGCCAGCGCCAGTTGCACCGGTTGCGCCATGTCATTGCGGAACTCGGTGCCCTGGTCCCCGACTGCGCGGCGAAGGACAAGATCGTTTCGCAGATGAAAAGCTACGGCTGCACGACGACCATGCACGTCGTGCGCCTGCTCGCTCCGGCGCTCGAATATGAGGACCATTCCAAGGACCTCGACTTCAGCCCCGAAGGAATCCGCCAACGGCGCGAGGCCGGATATCGCGACACCATGATTACGCTGGAAAAGGCGCCGTGGCGTGGATCGTTCGACCCGATCGAAGGGTTCATCCTGCATGAGGCGTGCGGCGGCGAAATGGTCGAGACGGCGGCGTCGCGTGCGTGACGTGGCGGTCGACCCTAGGCTGCCTGTGTTAGGATGAGTGAATGACTAACCAGCCGATCTCACCGATCGAGGCCGCCTTTCTGGAAGTGCGCTCCAGCGACTTGTCGCTGCAAGACCGCTTGCGCGCCGTCGCCGACGCCGCGCGGATCCATAAGCCCTGGTATGCCGACGCCGTCGACGAGTTCGCCAGCCGGCTTCGGCAGGTGCAGGCTGGCGCCGATGCTCCGGGAATCGGGGAGCAAATGCCGGACTTTGTCCTTCCCGACCACGAGGGCCGACTCGTCAGCCTGGCCGAGATCCTCGCCGGAGGACCGGCGGTCATTGCTTTCCACCGCGGGCATTGGTGCCCGTTTTGCCGCTTGAGCATGATCGCGCTCGCTGAGATCGAGGAACAGCTTCGTCCAGCTCAGATCGTCGCCATTTCGACCGAAACCCAGCGCTACACGCGCATCCTTCGCGAGCAGACCGGCGCGCGCTTCCCGGTCCTCACCGACATGGACGCCGCCTACACCATGTCGCTCAGCCTTGCCGTGTGGGTCGATTCCAAGCTCGCGGGCATGATCGCGGAGGCCGGTTGGGACATTCCGGTCTATCAGGGGGGAACCGATTGGGTGCTGCCAATTCCTTCGGTGTTCGTGGTGCGCCAGGACGGCACCATCGCCGGTCGCCACATTGATCCCGATTACCGGCAGCGGATGAACCTCGACGAGCTGCTGCGCTGCGTAAAGGCCATCTATTAGAGTCGCAGCGTCTTCATGCTAGAATGAGACATGGCTCGGCCGTTCCCGGAACGACTTGACGACGTGTATCGCGATGCGCGCGATCGCGACTGCACCCTGGCCGAGCGATTGAACGCGATCGCGGACACCGTCCGCAACGAGGCGCCGGCATTCTGCAGTGAGGTCGACCTGTTCGTGGCCCGGCTCGAGGCTGCGCGGGCTGGTAACACAGCGCCCAAGGTGGGCGATGAAATGCCACTGTTCACGATGCCGGACCAGGACGGGCATCTCGTATCACTCCAGGACCTGCTCGGCGATGGACCGGTGGTCCTGGTGTTCCACCGCGGGCATTGGTGCCCTTATTGCCGACTCAACATCGCCGGCGTGGCCCAGATCGAGGACAAGTTGCGCCCCGCACGGGTGATCGGCATCTCGGCCGAGACTCAGCGTTACACTCGAAGGATGCGCCGGGAAGCCAGGGCGTCTTTCCCAATTCTCACCGACTATGGAGCTGGCTACGCCCTCTCGATCAATCTCGCGGTGTGGGTTCCCCCACGGATGTCGAAAATGATTGAAGGCGCGGGCTGGGACATCCCGCTTTACCAGGGTGGGACCGATTGGATCCTGCCAATTCCGGCCGTGTTCGTCGTTGGCAAGGACGGCCGAATCCTCACCCGGCACGTCGATCCCGACTACCGCCGGAGGATGGAGCTGGCAGATCTGTTAAGCAGCGTGGACCAGCTCCGGCAAAAGCCGATCCTCCCAGTCGGTCGAGCGAAGCAGGTTCAGAAGCGCGCCAGCTTCGCGTGAGCGAGGCCTGCCGGCGACGCTGTAGATTGCCACTGTCCGCTTAAGGTCCAGCGCTGAGCAGGATAGGTGCCGCAGCCGGGGCGAATTCATGGCGCTGGCAGGCATGACCGCGAGGCCGAATTTTGCGACCACGAGCGCCTCGAGATCGCTAACGGAATCGACCTCATGTGCGGCGTCGTAGGGAATGCCGCAGGCCATCAACGCCTCGCGACGCAGTTCGGTGGGGTCGCTACCGGCGTAGTGCAGGAACCGCGATTCCCTCACCAATTCGACATCCAGGTCGAGGCCGCCCTGCTGTGCGAGTTCATCGTCGGCGCACACGACGAAGTCGAATGACTCGGTGAACATCGGCCAGGCGTCGATCCTGTCCCATTCCTCGCCGAGCGGGCCGCCCACGGCGAGTTCGACGTCGCCGTTCTTAAGCATTTCGCTGATCTCGCTGCCGGTCCCGCGCCGCAACCGGAGCTGCATGTGCGGAAAGGCCCGCTTCACCTCGCCAAGAGCGCCGGTCAGAAGCTCAAGGTCGAGCGATTGGGAGACCGCGATCGCCAGGCTTGATACCTCGCCTTTCTTCACTCGCGCGGCGAGAGACTTCGCGGTCAGCGCGCTGTCGTAACATTGCTGGAGAAGCGGTTGCATGCGATTGCCGAGGTCGCTTAGGTGGCTGTTGCGGCCTTCGCGGCGGATCAGCTCACCGCCGAGCTCGTCCTCGAGCTGCTTGATCGCGCGCGTGAGCGCGGGCTGAGTGACGTTGCACTCCTCCGCCGCGCGCGTGAAGTTAAGGGTCCGCGCGACCGCCAGGAAATAGCGAACTTGCTGCATTTCCATGTAAACAGCCCCTTGCCTCCCTCTTAGGCTAAGCGCGCTCTCTGCGCCATGGTTGCTTGCTGCAGCATGAGTGCTGCGACGATCGTCACGAACATGCTGGCGAAAGCGATCCACGCGTGCGGGTAGAGCAGCGGGAGGCCGAGCATGATGAGGCCGTCATTGGCGCCCGGCACCAGCGAACCGCCCAGGCCGAGCAGGATTCCGCCGGCCAGGCATCGTGCAACCGAAACCCAGCTCGGCTTTACGGGCTTGATCCGCCCCGCGGTCCAGCCGCCGGCCAAGGCTCCGCCGAACAGGGCCAAGAGCAGTAACCCGCGATCGAAGCCCCGGCTGGTCATGCGCCGGGCGGCCTCGGCGAGGTAATCGGTGTAGTTCCAGGCGCCCGCAACGAGCAGCAGAATGACGAAGGTCACGCCGATCACGGCCGTGGCGACGTGAGGCGACCAGACATATTCGGTGAATTGCCTGTTCCGGGCGGCGCCGATCGTGTGCCAGAGCCGCCAGGCAGCGATTACCAGGAGAGGGCCGGCGAAAAGGGCCGCCTGTGCAAGGACGAGCGAGTGCGCGCCAACTGCGTGGGGCAGACTCGCCATGCCCAGCTGCAACGAGGCGAGGCAGCCGGCAAAAAAGCCGATCGGGACGAGGAAATAGGCCGGCTCGCCGTTACCGATCCGCGCCACGGCGCCAAATACGCAGGCTCCGGCGACATAGGCGCCGAGGCCCATGATCATTCCACCGGCAACCGTCCATCCCGTAACGGCGAACGCGCGCGGAGCCATTGGGAGCACGCCGGCCAGCTCGGCAACGACCATGCCACATGCGACGAGTGCGGAGGCTTCGGCGAGCGCGATCAGGCGCTTCGCCTGGCGCTTGCTCACCAGTTCGTCGACGGCGGCGACGAGGCACGTACCACCGCGCTGGATGGCAAAGCCCATCAGCGCCGCACACAAAACGGAGATGGCAAGCGCGGCGAACATCCTCAGTTGGCGGCTTCGTCGGCGACGGTGGCCGCGACCTCGCTCGCCATCTTCAGTTGCGCGTCCTTGCCGGTGATGCCGTAGCGCTGCGCGATGAACGCGAAGTCGGTGTAGGCGATCTCGGTCGAACCGTCGGCGGTCTCACGCACCAGCATCCTTACCGGCCAGTCGAGCCCGGCATAGGGATTGGCCTGGATGAACTGAACACCGAGCGGAGGATTGCCGAACAGCACCAAAGTCGACTTGCGGATCGGCAGGTTTGCCGACGCTCCGAGTTGCTGCTGATCGATGGCGACGAAATAGCGGATGCCCTTGGCTTCGACGGATTGCTTGATACGGGCCACAGTCTCGTCGACGGGGTGCACGCTCGCCAGGCGAAGAACGCCGGTGGCGTGCTCAGCGGCGGTCGGGGCTGTTGCGGCCGTGGCCGCGCTAGTCGTCGCCGCACCTGCGAGCAGTGCGGTAAGACAGAATAAGCGGCGAAGCGGATTGGGTTCGCTGCGGGCGATCATGAGGGGGTCTCCTGTTATCTTGCCCGCCGAAGATGCCTCGTTGGCGTGATAAGATGAAATCGGAAGCCGTTATCGCATCGATGCGCTCCCGGCATGACCCGAGCTAATGTCCGCTTTGGGTCGAAAGCAGACTTAGCGGATCATGACCGCAGCCAAGCCGAGAACGGCAACGAAGGGAAATCCGAGTATCGGGATCAGGAACAGCATGAGTTGATACTGCGCGTCGTTGCTGGGGTAGCTGATGAGAACACCGTCAGAATTGGATCAATTTCTCCTTAGAAGTACTGCAGCCTCCGTCTCCGCCAGCAGTTAGGCTGCTCGCTGACTTCGGCCGACGATAGGGCTAATAGATCACCATGCGCCGAGATCCTCTCGCTTGTGACGCTTGCGCCGTTCGCGACCGAGCTGCCTGTGCTGCTCTTGATTCCGATGCGCGCCGTGAGCTTGCCAAGTTCGGCCACCGGCGGCGCCTAAAGCGCGGCGAGACCTTGTTCGCTGCCGGCGACGAAAATGCGATGACGGCAACGCTGACGAAGGGCGTCCTCAAGGTATCGACTTTCGACGGGGACGGGACCGAGCATATCGTCTCCCTGATCCATCCGGCAGGTTTCGCCGGGGAGCTGTTCTCCCCGCACGCGGCCCATGACATCGTCGCGCTGACCGACGTCGAGCTGTGCGTCTTCCCGCGCGCACAATATGAACTGGCGCTTCAGCGCTTCCCGGAGCTCGGCATGGCGCTGCTTCGGCGCTCCTCGCAGGACCTTGCCGAAAGCCGGCGGTTGCTGGCGGCCGTGACCGGCCGCTCGGCGATGCAGCGCGTGGGTGGTTTCCTGATGGCGCTCGCCCGCGCCGCGAACGACACCGAATGCCACCCCGCGCGCGAGTTCGACCTGGTGCTGTCCCGTGGCGAGATCGGCTCCTTGCTCGGACTTACAATCGAGACAGTCAGCCGGCAGCTGACGAAGCTGGAGAAAGACGGGGTCATCCGACGACAGGGGGCACGCGGCATCAAGCTTGAGGATGCCGCGCGCCTGGGGAAGCTCGCAAGTTAGTGGACCAGCCTGGCGATCGTCGCGATCGCCATAGCTCTATGGGTCAGGGACCTCCTTAGCGCCGGATGCAAATGTCGCGCTTTGACGGATATCAAAGCTTCCAAGAACCTAGCGCTTAGGGCTAAGCCGTGAGCGCAGGAAAACCGGGGGAGCGGCTCTTTTGCGCAGGGGCCTTGCTAAAGGCCCGCCCCGGGGGGACGTACCATGTCCGATTATTCCGCTGATTTCTCAATTCGCAGGCTATGGGTGATTTTTGGCGCGAGCATGGTCGTCATGTTCGGCGCGCTGCTCTTCTTCGGCTTCCAAATCTACCAGGCGAAGCCGCCCATCCCCGATACCGTCCGCTCAGCTTCCGGGCAGCTGCTCTACACCAAGGACGAGATCCAGCGCGGCCAGAATGTCTGGCAGTCGATGGGCGGCATGCAGCAGGGATCGATCTGGGGGCATGGCAGCTATGTCGCCCCCGACTGGAGCGCGGACTGGTTGCACCGCGAGGCATTGAGCCTGCGCGACGGGATCGCCGGAACCGCGCCAGGCACTTCGTTCGAGGCACTGCCAGAGCCCGACCAGGCGCGGTTCGGTGCGATGCTCAAGCGCGAAATGCGCACCAACGGTTATGACCCCAAAAGCCAGGTAATCACGGTCAGCGACCGGCGTGCGGCCGCCATTGCCAAGACGGCAGCCTATTACAGCGATCTGTTCACCGATGGGTCGGCGGCTGCGGATCAGGCCCGCGAGCTTTATGCGATGCCGCGCGACGCCGTTTTGACAGGCAGCGAAGCGCACGCGCTCGGGGCATTCTTCTTCTGGACGGCATGGGCAACGTCGGCAGAGCGGCCGGGCGACACCATCAGCTACACCAGCAACTGGCCGCACGAACCGCTGGTCGGCAACACACCGCCGGGCTCGATCTTTTTGTGGACCTTCATTTCGATCTTCGTCCTGCTTGGAGGGATCGGCGGACTCGTCTGGTATTACGCACGCGAGTTCGACGTTTGGCGGCGCGATATCGAGCCCATAGCGGGGTTTGCGAAGGCCGACGTGCTCGCGAGCGCCGTCATCACCCCGTCGATGCGGGCTACGGCCAAATACTTCTTCGTCGTCACGGCTTTGTTCTTCGCGCAGGTCTTGCTCGGCATCGTTACCGCCCATTATGCGGTCGAGGGCCAGGGCCTCTACGGCCTGCCGCTGGCGGAATATTTTCCCTACGCCGTGACGCGTACCTGGCACACGCAGCTGGCGGTCCTGTGGATCGCGACCGCGTGGCTCGCAACCGGGCTCTATGTGGCGCCGCTGCTGGGCGGGAAAGAACCCAAGTTCCAGCGGTTCGGCGTCAACTTCCTGTTCGTCAGCTTGCTTGTGATCGTGGTCGGGTCATTCGCCGGCGAATGGTTGGCGATCAATCGTCACATGGGCAGTGGCAGCATGAATTTCTGGTTCGGCGACCAAGGCTACGAATATCTCGACCTCGGCCGCTTCTGGCAGATTTATCTGTTCATCGGCCTGCTTTTGTGGACAGCCCTGGTCCTGCGCGGACTATGGCCCGCGCTGCAGCAGCAGGGCGGACGATCACTATCGTTCCTGGTCGTCATCTCGACGATCTCGATCGGCCTACTGTTCGGCACCGGCCTGTTCTACGGCCAGCACGCGCACATTTCGGTCATGGAATATTGGCGCTGGTGGGTCGTCCATTTGTGGGTGGAAGGCATTTTCGAAGTCTTCGCCACTGCCATCGTAGCTGCGCTATTCGTCAAGATGGGATTGGTGCGTGTTTCGGTAGCGGCGACATCGGTCCTGTTGGCAACGATCATCTTCCTCGGCGGCGGAGTCCTCGGCACGTTTCACCACCTCTACTTCAGCGGGACGCCGGTCGCGGTGATCGCGCTCGGCGCGGTATTCTCAGCGCTGGAGGTAGTGCCGCTGATGGTCGTCGGATTCGAGGCCTACAACCGCGCCAAGGTCGAGCATCAGCAGGATTGGCAAAAGGTCTACCGCTGGCCTTTCGCCTTCTTTGCGAGCGTGCTCGTGTGGAATCTCGTCGGCGCAGGCCTGTTCGGCTTCTTCATCAATCCGCCGCTCGCGCTTTATTACATGCAGGGGCTGAACACGACGGCGACGCATGGCCACGCGGCGCTGTTCGGCGTCTACGGCATGCTGGGGATCGGACTGACTTTGTTCTGCATGCGCGGCCTGTCGGATCCGTCACGCTGGAGCGAACGGCTGCTCAAGACCTCCTTCTGGTGCCTGAACATTGGCCTTGCGATGATGGTCGTGCTGTCGCTGTTCCCGCAGGGACTGTTCCAGGCCTACCAAAGCTTTACGCGGGACTATGCGTACGCACGCAGCGCTGAAGTGATCCACGGGCCAGTCATGCAGGCGCTCGTGTGGGCGAGGGTTCCGGGCGACCTCGTATTCACGGTGGGTGTCGTCGCATTCAGCCTGTTCATGATGCGAGCATTGTTCGGTGGGGAGGCCGGCAGAGTGACGGCCTCCGGTGATTTGGCAGCGAAACCGAGTCTTGCCGGGGGGTGATATCCGCCGCTGACTTATAGTTGTAGCGGAAGGGGCTGAGAGATGGCCGAACCGCTGAATCGGGTTGTTCAGCTTAGCCAATATGGCGGTCCGGAATGCCTCCGGATCGTGGACCTTCCGAGGCCGACGGCAAGTACCGGCGAGGTGCGAGTCCGAGTCCTCGCCTCCAGCATCAACTACACAGAGACCCTGATCCGGCGGCATCTCTATCCGCAGACCGCGGCTTACAAGGTCCCATTCGTAATGGGCTACGATGTGGTTGGCGAAATCGATCAGGTCGGTTCTGGCGTAAGCGGTTTCGAATTGGGCGACCGCGTTGCTGATATGACGGTCGTCGGATCCAACGCGACCTATCGGACACTGAAAGCGACGGACCTGACGCGGATACCACCCGGGGTAGACGCAGCCGAAGCAGCGACTCTCATCCTGAGCTGGACCACGGCCTATCAGCTGTTGCACCGGTCCGCGCACGTCGTGCAGGGGCAAAATATCCTCGTGCATGGCGCGGGCGGAGCCGTCGGTCAGGCGCTTCTGTCCCTCGCGAAGCTCGCCGGCATTCAGACGTGGGGAGGCGCACACGGCAAACACTCACGGCTCATACGTGAACTTGGCGCGACACCGATCGACTATGACCGGGAAGACTTCACGCGTGTCCTGCCGGGCGGTTTCGACGTGGTCTTCGACGGTATCGGAGAGGATGCCTATCGCCGCTCCTTTGCCGCGCTCAAGCCCGGCGGCCTCCTCGTCGCCATCGGGTACTCGGCCGGCGCCGAGGCCAGGCAAGGGATGTTTCACACTGTCGCGAATATCGCCCGACTCTACCTGTGGGGCCTGATGCCGCGGGGCAAGCGCACCCGCTTCTATTCGATCAACGTCATGCGCGCCCGGCATCCCGACTGGTTCAAGCAAGACCTCGCGCATCTGTTCGAATTGTTGAGAGAAGGCCAGATCAGGCCGAGCGTGGCCGAGCGCATCCACTTTGACGAGGTGCCCGCCGCCCATCGGCGGCTCGAGGCGGGCGGATTGCAAGGCAAGATCGTGCTGTGCCCGTCATAACGGCGGCTTGGGAAGGATCGGACCCCGAAGAATTTCGGACCGCGATCATTCCGCGCGGACGGCTATTGGTGGGACGCCTCTGCAGGACAGCCGCCGCGCAGCGCGAGCTGATAGGCGACCCCTTCCAAGCGTCCCACCACTTGAGGTGAAAGGCCGAGCTCACGCGCCGCGCTTTCGTTGGGACCGAGCCGGCGGGGATCCCGCCCGGTCATTCGGGCAAAGATGGTGAGAGCTTCGAGATAATAGCCGGCGGTGCTGGCGTGGTAATGATCCTCCGCCCACAGGTCGATCATCCCGGGCGCGATACCGTCGTACGGATTGGAGTCTGCAATCCCCGACGCAATTGCGCAATTGAATGCCTGGCCCACCGGAATGACCCAATTGATCTTGCCGCTCGCGCGCAATGCCCGATCGTCCGCCCGGCGGATGTCCAGGGCCATCTGCTCGATCGGCTTGCCGGACCAATGCCCGTCGCTCGGAAAGGTCTGGTCCGGCCGCGACCATGTCGCGACCAGGCCGATACGTACGTATCGATTGCGGGCGCGAAACATGCTCGCGAATCTTGCCGATGCAGTTATCAAATTGGCGGCGTTTCCGGGGCGGTCGGGATCGAGCGTGCTATATTCCTGGAGTACCACATCGTCCCATTTCCGATCGAGCAGGGCTCGGCGGTTCTCCCAATGCCATCTGAGGCTTCGCCCGGCGGCTGTTTCGAGCGACACTTTGTAGCGCAGGCCAGATTCGTCGGCGAAGCGCTTGAACAGCGCCGGGACTCCGCCGACCCCGTCGCGGTTGAGGTCGGTGACGCTTTTCGCGTTCCAGGTTATGATCGGAGAGTCGGCGCCGAAGGTGAAACTGTTGCCGACGAATAGGATCGACTTTGCGGAAGCCGGCGCCGCGAGCAGCGACGCTAGGGCAAGCAATCGCAGCATCAGCTGGTGATGAATGCGGTTGCGTCCCACCAGTAGTTGACCAGGACGTTGAAGCGCTCGATCGACTCGACATGGTGGTACCAGTCGCGTGGAATGAAGATTGCGTCGCCGGGCAAGAGTTCGGCCACTTGCGCGAGCTCCAGTGCTGCAGCGAAACGTGGAAATCGATCGAAGTCAGGCGCCGTCACATGCACCATGCTGATCCGTGCACCCGCAGGCGTCGGATCGTGAGGCCCCATGTAGAGATCAGCTTCCGCGGACGGCGGGAATAGAGTGAAGCGGCGTCGCCCTGCTGCGACCACCGCGACATTCTCGACTGGGTCGTTGTGGGTTGCCACTTTTGCCGCGTTGCCCATCCAAAGGCGCGGTTCCGCCATGGGGGGAACCCATGGCATCGGATGGGTCCGGGTAAATCCCGGGAAAAAGCGCTCGGCGAGCATGGCCTGTGCAGCAATCGCCGACGGCCGGTAGCTCTGCTCCTGCTCGCGAAGCCCCGCGAGAATCCCGGCGACATTGCCCTGGCCGCGGGTGAAATTGAACGATGACTGGCTGTCCCGCGAATAGTGAAACCGGCCTTCCTCTTCGGGGTCCGTCCGCAGGACGCCCGTCATGTGGGCGCTCGCCATTGCCTCGAGTAGCGCCATGGCTTCGCGCGCTTCGTGACATGCAGCTTTGACGAGCGGCCAATCACGAGCGATACGGCGCAGCACTGCGGGCCGCTCGCTCGGCAGGATTTCGGCGCGAAATTGATCCGGTGACGGTGCCCCCCACTCCGCAATAGGAGCGAGGGTGTCAGTTCGTAATGAACTCATATGCGTCCCATTCGCCCCGGCGGGCATTAATGCCTTTAGCACGAAGCGCTTCGATGTGCGGCTCCAGGCGCTTGGAGAATTCGGCTTCGTCGCGCCGGCCGTTGGGTCGCCAGGCAATCTCCGCCAAGGCAAGCAGACGGGGGAAAGTCATGAACTGGAGATAGCGTTCCGTTGAGATGAACTCCGTCCACACGCACGCCTCGATCCCGAGGACGCGCGCCGACTCGTCCGGGGTGAAGCCGTCGGGCACCGGTTCCCAGGCGAGCATCTTGGCGATCGATTGCGGACCGCCCTTATTTCCCTCCCACGGCGCGCCCGGCTCACCTGGGCCCTGAGGGTAGTCGAAATAGAGCTGGTCGGCCGGTGAAATCACGAGGTCGTGGTCCTCGTTCGCAGCCGCCTTGAGCACGTCCGGCCGATCCCTGCGCCACCATTGGATGATGACGCTTTTGGGCGCGTGGGCGTCGACCTGCTCGTCCCATGCCATCGGCCGCTTGCCGAGACTTTCGATGATCCCAACGACCTTGCGTCCGAAATAAGCCTGGACGTCCTGGTTGGTCTTCAGGCCTTGCTCGGCCTTGAGCCGGTCGACGTCAGCCATTCCCTTCCACATCTCGTCGCCAACCTCGTCGCCGGCGAAGTCTATGTAAGGTGCGGGGAACAGGCGGGCGACTTCGGTGAGAACGTCGCGGATAAAGTCGTAGGTCTTTGGATTCGCCGGATTGAACGCGCTTGCGGCGGGGTTGAAAAACTCGGGGTAGGATCGGGCTGCCGCTCCCGCATGGCCGGGCATCTCGATCTCGGGCACGACCATGATGTGCCGATCGGCAGCGTATCGTACGATCTCCTGCATGTCGGCGGTCGTGAAATATTGCGGCTTCCCGTCGACCATTGCGCCAACCTGGGTGAGCTTGGGGTAGCCCGGGATTTCCAGCCGCCACCCCTCATAGTCGGTCAGATGGAGCTTGAGGCGGTTGAGCTTGTACGCAGCCATTTCGTCGATGATCTTGAGCAAAGTCGGCTTGCCGAAGAAGTGCCGGCCCTCGTCGATCAGCAGCCCGCGCCAGGCGAACCGCGGGGCATCGCGAATCTCGATGCTGGGAACAGTCCGGACTCCGTTGGCCTTTGCAGTGACGAGCTGGCGCAAGGTCTGAACGCCGTAAAACAGGCCGCGCGGATCGGATGCCTCGATTAGGATGTCCTTGCCGGCCGCTCGAAGATGATAGGCCTCAGGACCGGGCATTTTCCCGGCCGGGACGAGGACCAGGCGAATTCGGCCCGCGCCTTTGCCGGGCTTGATCCCAAGGCTTTGCGACAGGAAAGCCGCCGTGGGTGCCGCCGCTCCCCGGCCCTCTATTTTCGTTCCTGCACCGAGTTTGACCTCGCCGTTATGCCAGGTGACGGAAGTCGGTAACGGGATTAGGGCCGGCCGAACGGGTGATTCCGCGCCTGCCTGCGCCGAAAACCCGAGAAACGCCAACGCCACGACGATACGAACGAACATATCTCTCCCGTTCCAACCCCCCCGCGCATACGTGCGTACGATCCCGCAGCTATCCGGTATCCGCAATGGCCCGTTGCGGAGGCGGGGATGCGTTGCCAATCTGCGCGCGCGATGAAGCGAAGCTCAACCATTGACGACGTCGCCAAGGCGGCCGGCGTAGCACGGGTGACGGTATCGCGAGTCCTCAACAACGGCGAAAATGTGCGGCCCGAGACCCGCGAACGGGTGCGGCGCGCGGTCGAAGAGCTGGGATATTCGGTCAACCAGCAGGCGCGCGCGCTCGCCAGCGGGGCCGGCCGGCAAATCATGCTGGTCCACGCCCATGACCCCGAGCGCGAGCCCAACAGTTACTATCATGCCGGCCTCGAGCTTGGCGCGCTGCGCGCTTGTTCGTCGCTCGGTTTCGATCTCGTCACCCGAGCGATCGATCCGCATGGGGACAGTCCGGCGAAGCTCCTGTCATCGATCCTCGAGCGCGACCGCCCGTTAGGGATCATCGTATCCCCGCCGCTGTCGGACGATGTCGAGCTCATCGACTCGGCGCAGCGTGCAAAGGTCAAAATCGTCGCCATTTCGGCGGGGGAGAAGGCGCGGGCGATCGTCTCCGGGGTGGGCATCAACGAGCGCGAGGCCGGCCGGACGATCGGCGATCATCTAGTCGGCCTGGGGCACAGGCACATCGGTTTTGTCCAGGGCCCGCCCGAACATCGGTCTGCGGCGCTGCGCTATGACGGGTTCGTCGATGCCCTCCGCGCCGCCGGGATCGGCGACGAGCCCTGGACCGCGACGGGGGATTTCACCTTCAAGTCGGGAGTCGAGGCGGCCGAACGTCTCCTGACCGAGCGCGTCCCGGTGACCGCTCTCGCCTGCGCCAACGATGACATGGCGGCTGGTGCGATGCTGGCACTTCACCGTGCCGGCCTCGAAATCCCTTCGGCAATGTCGGTCATGGGTTTCGACGACACGCCCATGTCGGAAATCGTCTGGCCGCCGCTCACAACGGTTCGCCAGCCGATCCAATATTTTGCCGAGCGCGCCGTTCATTTGCTGTTCGAGGCCGATCCCAGCTCCCAATATGAGGCGGTCGAGCATCAGCTTGTCGTTCGCGAGTCGACGGCTCCGCCCAACAGGTTCCGCAACGCTTGACAGCGCGGGGTCTTTGCATCACGAATGGAAGCGCTTCCATTTAGGGTATGGAAGCGGGTCATTCCGCGCACCTGCGCAGCATGCCCAAATAGGGGAGAAAAATCGTTGGTCATTCGCCCGCTGCGCTCGCGCCGTGCCATGTTGCTGGCCGGAGGATGTTGCTCGTCGTTGCTGGCCCTTGCGCTGCCGGCCCAGGCATTCGCCCAGACGGCTGATCAAACGACCCAGACGGATCAGTCCGTCGCTACCGGCCCAGGAGACGTGAACGCACAGCCGCCGGCGGATAAGGACGCGATCGTCGTCACCGGCATTCGTCGGAGCTTGCAAGATTCGATCAACATCAAGCGCCGGGAGCGTGGCACGGTCGAGGCCGTCTCCGCCGAGGAAATCGGCAAGCTGCCCGACGTCTCGATCGCGGAATCGATCGCCCGCCTTCCTGGCATCGCCGCGCAGCGTGTTGCAGGGCGTGCCCAGATTGTGTCGATTCGCGGCTTCTCGCCCGACTTTACGACAGTTCTGCTGAACGGACGTCAGCAGGCGAGTTCGGGTTTCAATCGCGCGGTCGAGTTCGACCAATATCCGTCCGAGCTCATGGGGTCGGTGGTGGTCTACAAGACGCCCGATGCCAGCATTTCGGGCATGGGTCTCTCCGGCACGGTTGATCTTCGAACCATTCGACCGCTCGAATATGGCAAGCGCGCCATCGCGGTGAACCTGCGCGGTCAGTTGGACGAAGATGGCGGGCGCAATGCCGACTATTCCAAATATGGCGGGCGGGGAAGCATCAGTTACATCGACCAGAATGAGAGCGGCACGCTCGGCTGGATGGTGAGCTATTCGCATCTCGACTCGCCGAGCCACACCAATCACACCAAGAATTGGTTCTACGGCGATTATGGGAACGGGGTCCAAACCCTCTCGGGTGACGAAATCCGCGCCATCAACTCGCGCGATATTCGCGACGGCATTACGGGCAGTTTGGAGTGGAAGCCGAGCGACGCCGTTCACTCCGTCCTCGACCTCTATTATTCGCGATTCAAGCAGAAGACGACGACCCGCGGCGCGGAATGGTTCTCATCGGCCTGGGTCGACGGCGTGACCTACAGCAACGTCCAGACCGAAACGCGCGACGGCGTTGTGTTCGACGTTGCGGACCATGTTGGCGGCACGCCTGGCGATCCCAATACGGGCGTCGTTCCGCAACTGCGGTGGGACGACAACAGACGCGTCGACCATCTTTTCTCGGCTGGCCTGAACAACGATTTCCGCCTTGCGGAGCGCACGCATTTGCTTGCCGACCTTTCCTATTCATCCAATAAGCGTGACGAAACGGACATCGAAATCTTCGGCGGTTATGGCTGCTGCAGTGCGCCAGATAATGGCACGCCTACGGGTCGAGTTTTCGACGAATACGATCGAGTGATCCCCGCCAATGGCTTCCTGCGGGACACGAATTTCGGCCTCGATTACGCCGATGCAAGCCAGGTTTCGCTCGGCGACCGCGCAGCGTGGGGCGGCTATGGTTCCGAGGGGCATATCAAGTCGCCGCACATCAAGGAGACGTTGGCCTCGGGTGACCTGACCCTTAGGCAGGACTTTGAAGGCGGCTCGGGAATCGGCAGGTTCTTCAGCAGCGTCGAGGCTGGCCTGGACTACACCCACCGCCACAAGCAGAAGACAGTCACCGAGCTCGACCTGTTCCTCAAGAACGGTCGCCTGCAGAGCCTGATCGATCCGCAATTCCTGACGGGTCCAACGTCGTTGGGCTTCTCCGGCAATATGGACATCCTGGGCGTCAAGGTCACCGACCTGGTGAACAACGGCGGCTATTACGACGTCGTCCAGCTGGAGGACTCGAACCATTTCGACAAGGCGTGGGACATCAAGGAAGATATCCTCACGTTCAAGGCGAAGGCCAATATCGATTCCGGCGACCTGCACGGCAACGTCGGCGTGCAGGTGGTCAGGCAAAAGCAGGACTCTACCGGACTGCGCATCAATACGGCGGTGTCGCCAATCGAGCTCATCAACGTCGATGAAGGCGCTACTTACACCGACGTCCTGCCCAGTCTGAACCTCTACTACGACCTGGACAGGCACAACCGACTTCGCTTCGCCTTGGCTAAGGTCATGGCACGACCGCGCATGGATGATATGCGCGCCAACTTAGTGCCAAGCTTCGACGGGGGTGCCTGCTCGGGCCCAGCCCGGCAGAATCTGCCGCCCTGCGGGCCCGGTGTCACGGTCAACCCCTGGTCGGCCAATGGCGGCAATCCGAAGCTTGAACCGTGGCGCGCCAAGGAGCTGGATGTCGGCTACGAATGGTATGGCGGCAGGGCGAGCTATTTTTCTGTCCACGGCTTCTACATGTGGCTGGATAACTACATCTATAACCAGCCTATCGCCGTTGACTTCACGGGCCTGACGCCACCGCCAACCGATTTGGCGAACCTCCTGCTCCAATGTGCAGGATGCACGATCAGTAACATTGGCACTCTTACCGCACCGGCCAATGGACAAGGTGGATGGATTCGCGGGGTCGAGGTGAGTGGTGCGTTCGAGTTCGGGCGGCTTGCGCACGTCCTCGACGGCTTCGGCGCGGCCGCCAGCGTGTCGTACACCGATTACAAGCTCAAACAGGCCGCGGCCAACGGCATTGGCAGCGTACTCCCCGGTTTTTCGAAGTGGGTTTATGACGCCACCGGCTATTACGAGAAGAACGGCTTCCAGTTGCGGGTCTCATATCGGCACCGGTCCGCATTCAAGGGCGAAATCGTTTCACTCTTCTCCAACCTGGGCTTCCCGATAATCGGAGCAGACAACCAGATGGATGCGCAGATCGGTTACACGTTCCAGAAGGGCTCGAGGCTGGACGGCCTCGGCATCGTCCTCCAGGTCAGCAACGTGCTCGATTCACCCTACCGGACTTTTTATGACGTGAATGGGGTGCAGACGCTGGAGACTTTCGAGAAATACGGGCGATCCTGGCTGTTGGGCGCCAGTTACCACTTCTAGGGGGTTCGAGTGACCGTGTTGGCTAGGCGCGCGAGGCCGCGAGTATTGGTGTGCCTCGCAGCTGTGCTTCTAGCCTCCGCCGCGTCGGCGGCCGATCCTTGGCCGAAACGCGCCGCGCCGACGACTGACTCGGCGCTCGAAGCGAAGGTTCGCGCGATCGTTGCGACCATGACGCTCGAACAGAAGATCGGGCAGATGACCCAGCCGGACATCCGCTCGGTGACTCCGGAGGACGTCCGCAAATATTATATCGGGTCTATCCTCAACGGCGGCGGCGCCTGGCCGTCGATGAACATGCATTCGAAGGTCGACGACTGGCTGAAGCTGTCGGACGCCTTCTACCGCGCGTCAATGTCGACCGACATGAAGGTCAAGGTACCGGTGATCTGGGGAACAGACGCCGTCCACGGGCACAACAATATCTATGGCGCTACGCTCTTCCCGCACAATATCGGGCTGGGCGCCGCACATGACCCCGAGCTCATGACCCGGATCGGCCGCGCGACCGCGACAGAGGTGCGCGCGACCGGCATCACCTGGGTGTTCGCTCCAACTTTGGCCGTCGTCCAGAATCCCCGCTGGGGGCGGACGTACGAAAGCTACAGCTCGGATCCCGCGCTGGTGCGCGGCTACGGTGAAGCTATGGTGCGCGGCCTCCAGGGAAAGCTCGGTACGCCGACGTCCGTCCTAGCGACGGCCAAGCATTGGCTTGGCGACGGCGGCACGTTCCACGGCGTCGACCAGGGCGAGACACGGACCAGCGAAGCCAACCTCGCGCGCACCCACGCCGCGGGTTACTACGGCGCTTTCCAGGCGAACGTGCAGACGGTGATGGTGAGCTATTCCAGCTTTACCGACACGGCGTCCGGAAAGCGCCGGGGCAAGATGCACGGCAACGCGCATCTGGTGGGCGATGTCCTCAAGCGCCGGCTCGGTTTCGACGGCCTCGTAGTTAGCGACTGGAACGGGATCGAGCAGGTGCCGGGATGCACCAAATGGCACTGCCCGCAAGCGATCAATGCCGGCATCGACCTCATCATGGTCCCCGACGACTGGAAGCAGTTCATGCCGGCGACCGCGGAGGACGTCCGGGCCGGACGGATTCCGATGAGCCGGATCGACGACGCGGTGTCGCGCATCATCCGGGTCAAGCTAAGGTCGGGATTGTTCGACGCATCGCCGGCGACCGGACCTCATCCGAATTCCCAGGTACTGCATTCGCCCGCCGTTCGGGCGATTGCGCGCGAAGCCGTTCGAAAGTCGCTCGTACTTTTGAAGAATGATGGAGTCCTTCCCTTGAAGCGCGGGGGCAGGATCCTTGTCGTGGGCAAAGGCGCGGACAGCCTTCCGATGCAGGCCGGCGGCTGGTCGCTGACCTGGCAGGGCGATCAGACGACCAACGCGGATTATCCCAACGCCGACACGCTGCTTTCAGCGATGCGCAAGTCGCTTGGCGCGGTTCGGGTCGATTACAGCGCGGATGGAAACGGCGTGGATGTTCGCCGCTACAGCGCCGTCGTCATGGTCGCTGCCGAAAATCCGTATGCGGAGATGAAGGGCGACATCACCTTCCCCGCTTCGATGCGCCACACAAGCCGTTACCCTCAGGACCTCCGGACGCTCGATCGGGTGAGCGGCAAAGGCGTTCCCGTGGTCACCCTGCTGTATTCGGGCCGTCCAGTCGCGGTCAATGACCTCATCAACCTATCGGATGCGTTCATCGCGGCGTGGCTTCCGGGGACCGAGGGGCGTGGGATCGCCGATATGCTCGTCGCCGCCCCGAACGGACGGCCCGCGTTCGAATTCACCGGGCGACTGTCGTTCGACTGGCCAGCGGGCGACTGCCTTTCGAAGCAAGGCGGAATTCAGTTCCGTCGCGGCTATGGGCTGTCGCTTGCGCCTCACGCCAGGCTCGGCCGGCTTCCTGAAGCGCGGCCGGTCATGGCGTGTCCGGCACAAAGCCATTAGCTTTCAAGCCGATGCGCAAGATTCTCATAGTGGGTGGCGGAACGGCTGGGGGG
>Ga0207647_10001109_pt1 | contig 20713 bp, 27 predicted proteins | sample KBSCornC2_FD_184295 | JGI IMG/M metagenome (GOLD analysis project Ga0207647, IMG submission 184295) | Corn rhizosphere microbial communities from Kellogg Biological Station, Michigan, USA - C2 (SPAdes) (version 2) | ecosystem: Host-associated > Plants > Roots > Rhizosphere ... | reverse complement strand
AGTCAGCAGACCGAAGCGTTGACCGGCGCGCGAGGCTATGCCGGCGGCTGGATGGACTGCTCGGGCGGCGTGCTCAATCCGGTCGAATTCGCGCGCGGCTTGGCCGATGCGGCCGAAAGAGCCGGCACGCGGATTTTCGAGCACACGCGCGTCACATCGATCGACCATGCGTCCGACGGCTGGACGCTGAGGACGCCGTCGGATTCAATCCGTGCCGGCAAGGTGCTGATCGCCACCAACGCCTATGGCGGAACGCTCAATCCGACATTGCGGCGGACCTATTTCCCACTGAGGGTTTTCCAGATCGCAACACAGCCCCTGCCGTCGAAGATGCGTCAGCGCTTGCTGCCTGAAGGCCAGGGGTTCTCCGACACCAGACGCAATCTCATGACCTTCCGCTTCGATGCCCAAAACCGGCTGATCAGCGGCGGCATGCACGTGGTAAGCGTGGGCGCAGACAAGCGGGTACCGCAAACAATCTGGCGGCGACTCGCGCGATGTCTGGAACTGCCCGACCTGCCGCCGCCTGAATACGGGTGGTCCGGGATCGCCGCCGTCGAGCCGGATTTTCTGCCGCATCTGATCCGCCTCGGCCCAGGTCTGATGGCGGCGCGCGCCTGCAACGGGCGCGGCATCGCCATGACCACCGCCATGGGCAAGGTGCTGGCCGACTGGGCGGCTGGGGCAGAAGTGCGAGATCTACCGCTGCCATTCGCGCCACCAGCGCCGATCCCATTCCACGGCCTGCTGCGCTATGCGCCCAATATGCTGCTGCCTTGGAGCATGTTGCGCGACCGGCTGGACCGGACTGGTTAGGGCAGCTAGGTGCGGGCTTTGGTAAGTTGGACTAGATAGCCGCTTTCGCCTTCCGCCAACCGGCCGGCTGGTGGGCCTAGCCTTATTGCACGCCGGACCTTCCGATTTCCAGGATGACAGGCCTGAGCGACTTTCAAGGTCGATTGCCTTCGCGTTTATACCTGCTGCAACTAAAGCGGAGACAACGATGAAAATCGCCTACCTTCTGGATCGGGACGGAGTGCCTGGACGTTTGAGGAACTGGAAAGCACCGCCGAGCACACGCGTCACGAGCCGACTTGCAAGTGATGCTGCGAAGGGCTGTGCTGCTGCTCAGAAACTTCGGCTGCGTGAGTCTTGATCTGAGAACCGACGACGCGCTGACCAGTCTGGAAACTCGCGGACGTGCTCCCCCTGAATTGTCCTCGCTTATCCGGGGTGACCTTATACAGCCCTGGCCGTATGCGCTGGCCTTCCGCGAAAGACAGCGCGAACGATTCGACTTCGAACGGCCGGGTGATCATTTGGCACGAACAGCCTGGTCACAACCCTCGAAATGGACAGCTAATCCGGAATGCGGCGATACCGGAATTGATTGCGTATGTGGTCGCTGGAATAACGGCCTTTGACGAATGCCGACCGGAACGCCGCGTAGGTCTCGGGAGGCACCTCCTCGAAGTGTTTGCCATTAGCTACAAACCACACCGACAGGATCTTGTTGACGGGATCGTATTGTGTCTTCCTGATTGATGTGGATGGCATGGGCAGTCGATATGGCCTGTGCTCATCAGAGGAAGATGATGGCCGACAGCACTGCCATGCCGATTGAGACTGGGATTGCCGCCAGCAGGCACGCTTCGACGATCAGGGTTTCTTTGTCGCTGAACATGGAAAGGCAATGCTTTTCCGTGCTTTAGGTTCCAGCAACCACTAAAGACATGGCTTTGTCGGGTCCTCTAATGCCACCCAGGCGTCCGCCAGCGCCGCGTTTCGTCGTCGATGGCCACCTGCAGTCCTATCGCAGCGAGCAAAATAGTCACAGCAATCGATAAATCCGAATGGTCCATGCGCCGTATAACAAATGTTAATGCGGATTGGTCCCCGCCTGGTGAGGCCGGTACAGGCGGACGGTTAAAAGGTCTGGGGCGATCATGCGGCACAACGGTCATGCAACACCGGAACAGCTTGCGATACTTACAGCTGTGCTCATGGAACTTGGAGCCGATCTGCCGTTGGACAGCCCCGAGCGCGAGACCCTGGCGGCGGAGATCATGATGCTGTTTGAGAACGGCCTCGATACGCTGGAAGAGATAAAGGCAGCGCTGTTAAAGGCATGAAAAGCCCGCCGGCCAAAGCCGACGGGCCATCTTTCCTCAAAAGCTGTGTGCCCCTTTTCCCGGGATGGCCGCCCGACCCAGGAACTCCGCAGCAAGCTACCGCTCGACGCCAGAGCTGCATGCAGGTCAGCAAACCGCGCTTGTCGATGTCCGCTGACGCATGCCGAGTTCTGTATACGCGGTCACGTATATCGTCGACTCATACGCAGGCGCGTATATCGTGAATTTATACGCGAGTCAGCATATTGACGAACCATACGCGTTCCCGTATATTGCCTTCACGATGGGAGACACGGCATGGCCGACCAGATCGCTCGCAATGAAAAACAACTCGGCGCCATCCTGCGCCGCGCCCGCAGGCAGGCTGACCTCTCGCAACAGACGCTTGGGAGCAAGATCCACTTGCGGCAGGCAACGCTGTCGCGCCTTGAGGCCGGGGAGCCCGCGGTGCAGATCCGCACGCTGATGGCCGCCCTCTCCGCCCTCGACCTTGAGCTCCTCGTTCGCCCGCGCAGCAAGGGCAGCGCCGCTGAGATCGAGGATCTGTTCTAATGGCAAGGCGGCCGGCCCACACGCCACTAAATGTCTTCCTCAACGGGCGCCTGGTGGGCGTGCTGCGCAGGGGTTCGACGGGGGCGATAGACTTCCAATATGCCGGCAAGTGGTTGGACTGGCGCGGCGCCTTCCCGGCCTCGCTCTCGCTTCCCTTGCGGGAGGATCGCTATGTCGGCGCACCGGTGATCAACGTCTTCGACAACCTGCTTCCCGACAGCGATGCTATCCGCAAGCGCGTCGCCGAACGCGTCGGCGCCGGCGGCACGGACGTCTACAGCCTGCTGGGCGTCCTTGGTCACGACTGCGTTGGCGCCCTGCAATTCCTGCCCGATGGCATCGATCCCGGCAATCCCGGGAGCATCGAAGGCAAACCGGTCAGCGATGATGATATCGCCGATATGATCAAGAACCTCGCGACCGCTCCCCTGGGCCTCGGCGAGGATGAAGATTTCCGTATCTCGATAGCGGGCGCCCAGGAAAAGACAGCGCTGCTGCGAAAGGATGGAAACTGGTTCAAGCCGATCGGCACGACGGCGACCACTCATATCCTGAAGCCGCAGATCGGCAGGCTTCCGAACGGCATCGACCTCAGCCACAGCGTTGAGAACGAGTATCTGTGCCTGAGGCTGCTCAAGGGCTTTGGCATTCCCGCCGCTAATGCCGAGATCGCTGACTTCGGCGGGCGACGCACGCTGATCGTCGAGCGTTTCGACCGGCTGTGGGCCAGTGACGGCCGCCTTCTGCGCCTGCCGCAGGAAGACATGTGCCAAGCGATGTCAGTGCCGCCGACGCGCAAGTATCAATCCGACGGCGGTCCCGGCATCGCGGAGATAGTCCAGCTTTTGAAAGCCAGCGATACGCCCGAGGAAGACATTGTCGTCTTCATGCGCGCCTGCGTTCTTTTCTGGCTGCTTGGTGCAACAGACGGTCACGCCAAGAATTTCAGCATCTTTCTCAGCCCCGGCGGACGGTTCCATATGACGCCTCTCTATGATGTGCTGAGCGCCCAGCCCAGCCTTGATGCCGGCGAGATTTCCCGCAACAAATTCAAGCTGGCGATGTCGGTCGGCAAGAGCAGGCACTATCTGGTGAACAAAATCATGCCACGCCACTTCATCGAGACCGCTGGCATTGCCGGCGTGGGCAATTCTGTCATGCACAGGATTTTCGACGACATAGCCGCAAACGCTGAAAGCCAAGCCAAGAGTGTGATTGCTTCTTTGCAACGCGGCTTTCCCGAGCAGCTTGTCGAGACGGTCTTATCCGCTATCAGCCGGCGCGCTGCCCTTCTCGGCGATGTAATCGGCACGGCAGCATAGCGCGCGACATGCGGGACTTCGCCAACTTCGATGAAGTCCAGCTCTGAAGCCGTCCACGATCGGAGGAACTCGTCAAGGCACCCCTTTGCCGCCGGTCACGCCGTACACCTCGCCATTGATGAAGCTTGCTTCGGACGACGCGAGCAACACGAAGACCGGCGCCAATTCCACGGGCTGTCCCGGGCGGCCGAAATCACTATCCTCCCCGAACTTCTCGACCTTTTCGTCCGGCTGCCCGCCGCTCGGCTGCAAGGCAGTCCACACCGGACCGGGCGCCACGACGTTGGCGCGCACGCCCCGCTCGATCAGTTGCTTCGCCAGCGCCTTGGTATAGGCGACGATACCCGCCTTGGTGGTGGCATAGTCGAGAAGAATGGGTGACGGCTTATAGGCCTGGATCGAAGCCGTGGTGATGACGGAGCCACCTGCCGGCAGATGTGGTGCGGCTGCTTGGGCGATCCAATGCAGCGCGTAGAGATTCGTCTTCATGGTTTTGTCAAAATCCTCGGTGGACAGATCCTTGATCTTCTCCCTGTACTGTTGGCGGCCTGCATTTATGACCAAGATATCGAGACCGCCCAGCCCCGTGACCGTCTTTTCCACCATCTCCCGGCACCAGGACTCAACCTGGATGTCACCCGGCAGCGCGATGGCTTTGCGTCCCTCCGCCTCGATAAGCGCTATGACCTCCTTGGCGTCCGCCTCCTCCTCCGGCAGATATGAAATCGCGACATCCGCGCCCTCACGGGCAAAGGCGATGGCTGCTGCGCGTCCGATCCCGGAGTCGCCTCCGGTCACCAGCGCCTTGCGCGCCTGCAGCCGACCCGAGCCGCGATAGCTTTCCTCGCCGTGGTCGGGCACCGGATCCATTTTTTGAGCAAGGCCCGGCACGCGCTGTGGCTGCTTGGGAAAGGGCGGCGAAGGATATTGTTTGCGGGGATCCTGGATCGGCGAGCATTCGGGCATGGCGGTTTTCCATCGATAAGCGGCAAGCCGGACATTGGTCCGACAAGCCGCAACGACAGAAGACGACATTCGTTCCCGCGGCATGGGCAGCCCAGCCGCGGGAACGCTTATACCGCAGTTATCGAAGCGGCGGCCGGCTGGAACGGGAGCTCACGCCGCACGTTGTTCCGAGATATTCAGCAATTCAGATTTTGGAGCGAGCCCGTGGGCCTGTTTACGAAGGACATCAAGACGATGGACGATCTGTTCCTGCATGTTCTGCAGGACATCTACTACGCCGAGAAGCAAATCCTGAAGGCGCTTCCTGACATGGTCGAAAAGGCGACCAACCGCGATTTGACGGCTGCCTTTAAGGCGCATCTCATTGAAACGGAAAAACATGTGCAGCGGCTCGAGCAAGCGTTCGGACTGATTGGCGAAAAGCCGAAGGCAACAACCTGCCCGGCGATCGGCGGCATCATCAAGGAGGCCAACGAGATCGCCGGCGAGGTTGCAGAGAAGAAGGTGCTCGACGCCGCCTTGATCACCGCGGCGCAGGCCGTCGAGCACTATGAAATCGCTCGCTACGGAACGCTGATTGCGTGGGCGCGGGAGAGCGGCAACGAAGCCGTCGCCCGGCTTCTTACAACGACGCTCAACGAGGAAAAGGCGGCCGACAAGAAGCTGACCACCATTGCCGAGCGAAAGGTCAACCAAAAGGCATCCGGCTGAGTGGCAGCTGTCCAAAGGATCTCTGCATGAATGCGCGCGGTGAACAGACCCGATCGCTCTGGATGAAGGTCGACGTCTATCCTGACGCGCCAAAATTCTCGGGAAAGAATATCTGCGACACGGTCATTATTGGATCGGGCATCGCCGGCCTGTCGGTCGCTCGCGAGCTGGCCAGCATCGGTCAGAAGGTGATCGTCATCGATCGAGGATCGATCGCCGGGGGAATGACATCACGAACCACAGCGCATCTGGCGCCAATTTGCGACGACGGCCTGAGCGCGTTGATCAATCTGCGCGGTGAAGAAACCGCAAGGCTCTTCCAGGAAAGCCAGGAAGCCGCGGTAGCACGCATCGAAGAAAACGTCGCCGAGTTGAAGATCGACTGCAATTTCCGCAGGCTGGACGCCTTTCTGTTTCCTGCGATGGGGCTCGATCCCAAGAAGGCGCGCGACCAGCGCCATGAGGAATTCAACGCGGCGCGGAAGGTGGGCGCGGCCGTCGAACTCGTGACCGGCGTGCCGCTAAAGGGTTTCGAGAAGGCGCCTGTCTTGCGCTATCCCAATCAGGCCACGTTCCATCCACTGCGATATCTGCGTGGCCTGGTTACCGCAATCCGTGTCAGGGGCGGGCTGATCTTCGCGGACAGCCCCGTGGTTGCCTTTGAAGAATTGCCCGATGGCGTACGCATCTCAACGGAGAACGGCGGCGTGATCGAAGCGGCCGCAGCCGTCGTCGCCACGAATTCCCCGATCAACGATCGCTTCCAACTGCACACAAAGATGTCGCCCTATCGCACCTATGCAATGGCCTTCACCCTGCCGCGTGGCGATCTGCCGGATGCGCTGTTCTGGGATACCGGCGATCCTTATCATTATGTTCGAATGAATCCCGGCCCAGGCTCGGTCGATTATCTGATCGCCGGCGGTGCCGACCACAAGTCGGGCGAAGCCGACGATGGCGACATCCGCTTCGAGGCGATCGAGGCCTGGATTCGCCAGCTCGTCCCCACGCTGGGTAAGGAGGTCACTCGTTGGTCAGGGCAGGTTCTGGACACGATCGACTACTGCGCCTTCATCGGTCCCAATCCCGGCAGCAAGTCGGTCTATTTGGTCACCGGTGATTCCGGACAGGGCATGACACACGGCGCGCTGTCCGGCCTGCTTCTGAAGGATCTGATTTCGGGGCAGGAGAACCGTTGGGCGACCGTTTACGAGCCGTCGCGCAAGACGCCCTCCGGCGTGATCAACTATGTCCGGGAAAACGTGTCCGCCGTCAAAAATCTCGCTGGTTATCTGCTTCCGGGCGACTTGAAGTCACTGGATGCGCTTGCGCCTGGTCAGGGTGGGATTCTTCGCAACGGCCTGAGCAAGATTGCCGCCTGCCGCGACACAGCCGGAAAGTTGCAGCTGCATTCCGCCGTCTGCACGCATTTCGGATGCGAAGTCGCCTGGAATTCCACCGAGCAATGCTGGGACTGCTCCTGTCACGGCTCGCATTTTGCTCCCGGTGGCACCGTGCTCAACGGGCCGGCCGTCGATCCTCTTCAGCCAGTGGACGCGCCCGCGGGAGGAACATGATGCCCATACTCGAGCGCGGTAAGAAGATCGTCGAGAAGATTTGGGCTGGCGGCGGCCTTCGAGCGGCGAGCTTGATCGTCTGGTGCGCTCGCGCAAGGCGAACACTTTCCTTTTTCAGCGACGTGGCATCATTCCCAATCATCCCGCTGGCCTCTGGTCCCCTATCGTGGCGTGTACCACTGCCTACGGAGTTCGATCCGGCCGCAAGGCCGGCGACAACCTGACTGAGGCGCAGGCGGCGTATCCCGATTTTGAAACAGTCGAGACAATCGCCTCATTCCTGCACCGCTGCCTCGGCGAAGCGTCGGGCCGGCTGAACTAGAGCAATTCGTAATGGACCAATGCGCTCTGTGGTCAGACCTGAGTCGCACAGGTCGAATCAGTCGAAAAGTAATAGCCTTCTTATTGCGCCGATCATCTCTGCCCGAGTGTGGCGTGTAGCTCGGCTCGCTAACATGTGCCACCGAGGCGGCCGGGCTACCTCGGAGGATGCCCGAATGCACCATGCCGCTAAGCTTGAAAGCCTGCAGTTCATCGCAGCGATACTCCCGGAAATCCGACGTAAGACGAGGAATTCCTCACTTATCTACTCGACATTGCAGCAATCGAAGCGGAAGAGCGCGCCAACGCAATTGCGGCTCAGCAGGCTGCGGATGTTCTAATCCGCTAAGCCGCTTGCGCGGCTCTCCAGCGCTTCAAAGTCACTTCGAAAACCCTGTCGACTCCTCGCTGATCTCAGCGGCCGCAATGCTTTCGTTTGCCGCTTCATCAACTCGTTGGCCAGGTCGCTTGCGGCGACCGTATCCTCGGTAACGGCGTTGGGAGATGTCGGTCATGCATCGATCGACGAAGCTCATACCGCGCGCGCTCATTAGTGGAAGATCACAGCCGACAGCATTGCGATGGCAATCGAGACCGGAATAGCCGCCCAAGACGCACGCTTCGACGATCAGGGTTTCTTTGATTGACATGGAAAGGCAATGCTTTTCCGCTGCTTGGGTTCCGTTTACCTATCGGGCGCACGATACGCTCGTGCCAAACGACAACGCTGAAATCGGGAGGGTTCAACATCTGATCACAGATGCGGAGGTCCATATTGCTCGGCAACGCGAGCTGATCTCTTTGCTGGAAGGCGGAGGGTTGTCGACTGAGAAGGCAAAGGCATTTTTAGCGTTTCTGATTGAGACGAAGGCGCTCAGCCACGATCATCTTTCTCGACTGCGCAAAGCAAAGAAGCCCGCCAGCCGGAGCTGACGAGGCTTTGCAGTTCGCCTGAGCCGTTTTTGGGATCAGGGCGGCGGCGGAGGCGGTGGCACTGACGGTCCCGCAACGATAGCACAAAGCCTCGCCTTGCGAACAAGGACCGGCTTCTCGTGTGGCTTCTTCATGGGTACCCAGTTGATCCCTCAAGCACACCGTGAAACTGGACTGCGCGTTCGCAGCTTTTCAAGCGGCGCGCCACTGCGCTCCCATTCGCCGGGAACCAAGTCGTGGCGTCGCTGTTGGATTGTCGCAACCAGCGAGAGCACAACATGCCAATCTATCACTTCCACGTCGACAATGGCGAATTCACCCCAGACTCTCACGGAATCGAACTGCCAAATTTGACCGCCGCGCGGCGGGAAGCCGTGCGTGCTGCCGGCGAGATAATCAACGAGAGCAATCGGTCATTCTGGGAACATATGACGCCCTGGATCATGAATGTGACGGACAGCGAAGACCGCCTGTTGTTCACCCTTCAATTTGGGGCGAAGGTCCCCTCGGGATCTGCGCGATATATTCCCTCTACCAAGGAACCAGAAGGCTCTGGCTCGACATGAAAAAAGCCGCGGGCCTGAGCCAGGGGATGAAGGTGGTTGGTCTCGGCCCGGCCAAGGCTCCCAGAAATTGATCATGCTTCCTGAGGGAGGCTTTTCGCTTTCACAATTGTTAATGACAAGCTGCACAAGGCTCAAGAAAAACACCGTACGGAGTATATTACGCCACTGCGTGGGGATGGGTTTTCGCCTCCGCCTTTGTGAGGGAAGAATGGCGAAATCATCTCTGTCGGCGGTAGATGCTGAGATCCTGAGATCTGCCTTCCAATCCGAGGTCCGCGATAACAAGACGCCCGAAAGCCAGTGGCGGGAATTGGCTACGAAGCTGATCCAGTCCTAGAGCGGCATTCAGACCGTCAATCCTGCACTGCTCGAATGGATCATGCGGAAGTAAAAGCCCGGCGCTTGTGTAGCAACCGGGGCCTGAGGCACGTGCCGGCAAATCCCAAGCGGACGCAGACCTCAGGGGCTTTTTTGCCCCCTTCAATCGGACGCGCTGAGCGAAAACTAAGGCCTGGGCTTCGATGATACCAATCACGCGGATGACGCTTTGGATAAGCCATCCTGTGGTCTTCTCGCCGTCTCCTGCCATGGTTGCGTCCCCGGATTAAGTGGCCATTGGGCCCGGCGACGTTGAAGCCGCCGAGATCCTCGGTGCGCGAACGGAAGGGCAAGCAGGCGGACGCGCGAGGCAAAGGCGTCGGCAAGGCAGCTCATGGATGTGCTGGGACCTGACAACCTGGATCACGCCGAGCTGGTGTTCACGCGAGGCATCTCAGGTTCGTTTGACGGTGCAAGGCATGAATCGGTTCGTGCGGCTCGTGACCCGCCGAGGCGGCTGACCCCTCTCAGATTGGGTCGTCCCCATCTCTACCCCAGGGGAGAGGACAGAGCCCGGCCTGCGATCCCGTGTCGCCGCGAAATTGCAGGCCGGGTCACCTGTTTTTGAAACAATCTCGTGGCAAAACGGCGAAGAATGGCCTCGGGGCCCGCGGCGGTGACTTGGCGAGATAATTACGGACTCGGCGCTCCGGCCGGTGGCTACCGCCCGACATTCTAACGACGGCCGCATTCAGACAAAGCAGCCGCATCTGGTAGAAGCTGCGCTCTAGACCGACGGCCGAATAGCGAACTGGGCCGCTCCGCTAAGGTGCCTTGTCCCCCAGAGGCGTCTTCCGCTTCGGAGGCACGTACCGCGCTCTGAGCCGCACCGTATTGGCCTTAACCGTGACTGGGATGCCCAGGTTCACCGTCACCTTTCCAGCATTTGCATCAACATAAGTCACGTCACCGACCAGCTCGATCGGCTGGCCTGGCGTGACTTTCGACGTTCTGTCGACGATGGAATGCGGCTGGTTGTACGTTGGGATCGATACGCTGACCCGGTCCTCAGTAACGCGCCCGCGCACGGTCGCGGTGATTGCCACCTCGTCGCCGATGTTAAAGCTACTTTTTGCCATGCGCGTACAACTCCGACAGGGCAAACAGGTTCTAAAGCAGATGGTAATGGAACATCATTGAGTTCGGTAATCATGGCGCGCTTGCTTGCCGAGGGCTCACCGCGTCGTAGGGTGCCAGACCCGGGGGCCCGTTCGTTCCCTCAAACGAGCGGGCTCTGCCATCCAAAAGGCCTGGCTACGATACAGGACACCGAGAGCTCGCCAATGACGACGAAGATCCCTTTCGCAGAAGACACACACTGGGCAAGAAACTTGAAGCTGGCACCGGCCTCTAAGTCTATTGCTTGACCTGCAAAAGGACGGCGCTCCTGGACGTGTTTGCGCTCGTCGACAGTTTGGTCCTTATCAGGCCTGCATGCACTGGGATCTTCTCAAGATCATTTTTTACACGAGTGCCGCGTGGCCGGAAGGGATGACAACCTTCAGCTCACAAACCATGGGTGACGCCAGAGCAACGCAAGGGCTGGGCGCCCTGCCCCGAGGTACAGTCAAATTTTAGCGGCCGACAAAACGCACCATTAAGGGTGCTTGGTAAGGGTTGATTCAACCCTTGCTGGTATGTTGAAAGTGGCGGCTCCGGCTGGGGGTAGGGTACCTGAGGGCCGGAGCCGCCTGCGCGGCCGATGGTTAGTGGATCCGCGCTGTCTCAGAATAGGACAGCGCGGTCTACAATTAGTTAAGGCTAAATGACACAGCCGAAGCGTCCTTGGCCTCCAGTTCCCTCTCCCGGAGGTGCCACTCGCGCGCCGGAACGGCCGAAGCCGCTTACCATCCATCGTTTGGGGTGCTTTTCGCCGATACATCATCCTGCCTAAACTCCCTCGCGGGCGAGGAACCGAGTAAGCTCATCTCGCCTTCAGTCAGGATGATCTGATAGCGCTGCTTGGAGTTTTTTGAGTAAATATCCTCGGCAATTATCGAGATTATGACGTCTCCATTTTCGCCGATCTGCACATCATCGACCTGCAACGGCTGTGAGTATATGCATTTCGGCGCCCCAGGCTTTCGTCCAGGTTGAGCGATCAGTCGCATGCGCCAACTCCCATGGATTGCTAATTCCACCTCTTAGACGCAAGATGGATGCCAGGTGCCGAACGGCAAGAGCGCTTACTTGCCATCTGTGAGATGGCGCCGGAACTCCCGGCGGGCTTCTTCGGTAAGAACGCGCGCTGCCGGGCTCCCAGAAGAGGCAACAACAGCAACGAGGCCGGCAAGGCATCGAAGGCGATGTAGAGCGGGACGATCAGTTTCCGGCCTTCATGCAAACCACTGGACCTGCCCGTTGGCCAGAAAGCCAGAACCGGAGCACGTAAAGTATCACTAGGACCATCATAACGAAGACGGTCCATATGGCCGCGCGGTTCAATTGCCCTCTGCCCTTCCGCAGTCTCACAGCCGCGCCGCCACCGCTTCAGCGATAAACTCTACGACGGTCGTTCGGCGAGATGCCCGCGTCTCTACAGCGCTATGATGCCTCAAAAGGGGCGTTGCGTCACCGCCACGCTGCCCTGTTGGCTGCTGACGCGTTTACCAACCCTGTCTGCTGTACCAGTCATCGATGTCGCGGCGGACGCGGTCCTTCTCGAGGCCGTAACGTTCCTGGATCTTGCCTTCGAGCTGGTCGCGCTTGCCGGCGATGCGGTCGAGGTCATCGTCTGTGAGCTTGCCCCACTGTTCCTTGACCTTGCCTTTGACCTGCTTCCAGTTTCCTTCGACGCGGTTCCAATCCATGACTGTGGTCTCCTGTTGAACACAGGGAGCAACGGCCGCTCTGTCGCGAAGTTCCAAATCACTGCGGCCTGCGCTGCAACTTCATGGATCAGCCACCGACGAGCAAACTTCCAGAGCAGAATTTTACTACCGCTCCCGAGATCGGCATTCTCCCGCGCGACACTGACAGGCACACTTTGAAGGCCCGCTCGCCTCTATGTGTCGGCGGAATTCTTTGGCCTGAGCCAATGAGGTGCGTCGCGGCATGAAGGTCGTATCGATAGCCGCCCTAGTGACTGCCGACGCTCTCTATATGTTTGAAGCCAGCTCCGCCAACGGCTGTGGTTAGCCTATGCTCCCTTGACGATTCTGGGCTTAGTCGGTCGGCGGGATTGAGCCATGCCCTCCGCAGCCAAGGCCAACCGCTTCTCATCTTCGATGGCGCGATCGACCGCCTCAATTTGCTCTTGGAGTGACTTCAGCTGGGCTCCGTAGGCAGAGCCATCGCTTTCCCCGATTTGAAAGCCACTTGCCCGCATTGCGTCGCGAGTATGGTGCACGTTACGGACGCCTTCGCGTCGGGTCGCGACCAGGATTTCCCTGAACTCTCCAAGACGTTCAACGTGATTGCGAGTCATTGCGTTCTCCTATTTCGTCGTCGCCAGCGGCGCTTCAAAACGGCCAAAACTTATGGTGCAGAAGGATACAAGACTATAGGAGATACCCTCGACAAAGCATGTTTGCGAAAGCTCAAATTTGAACGTCTTGCCTGATGTGGAGTGCGGCAGGCGGAAATTTGACCAATCTATCGAGTGCTAGTCGAGGGGATGGCGCTCGCGGTTTCGGAGGCGAACGGCTGCGAGTACTGCCTCCCCGCGCACGGCTACGTCTCGACGAAATTGGCAAAGATCCCCTCAGAGGAGATCGCCCTGAATCGGCAAGGCCAGTCGAGCGACCCGAAGCGGCAAGCTGCAGTGGCCTTTGCGAAAGCACTCATCGAGACGCGCGGTAAGGTTTCCGATGCCCAGTTCGCATCGGTCAAGGACGCTCGATGGACCGACGCCAACATCGTCGAGATGATAGCGCTGACAGCCCAATTCGTGCTGACCAACTTCATGAATAACGCAATCCAGACCCCGATCGACTTTCCCGAAGTCGCGCCTGCAAAGGTCGTGGCCTGATAGCATGCGGCGACTGCGCGGTCGCCCAGGCGGCCGCCGGAGCTGGAGAACCAGAGGCTCTGTGGCCTTGTGGAGGCGACATTAGAGGCCGGTCCCACGGCATTGTCCGCCCGCTGACGGCGCGGGTCCACGAGCGGCCAACTACCAAGACGGCGCTGGCGGCCAGTCGGTCGCCGCGCGGCAGAACTATGGGCAATACCCATGCACCCAACCGGAAAGGAGACTTTACCATGCAGATCCGTTTCGTCACGAAATCCGTGCACGCCACCTGATCGACTACCCCGTCGCGATTGTCCTGATTGCGGCACCTTTTATTCTCAAACTCGGTCAAAGCGGCTCGGCCGCAATATGGCTGTCTGTGGTCGCGGGCGTAGCGGCCCTCGTGCTCGCCGCACTGACAGACTACCCCGACGGCGAGGTCAAACTCATCCCCTACCCGTTACACCTCTGGATCGATCGCCTTGTTGGCCTGGTGTTCCTGGTCGCGCCGTTTGCATTTGGCCTCGCTGGGCTCGACGCCTGGTACTACTGGGTGCTCGGCGTAGCGGTCTTCCTGGTGACGTCCGTACTCAACGCGCCCGAGGAGCCGCTGGCCACGGCCGGCCTCTGAGAGGCTTACATCATGTTTCGCATGCAACAGGCTAACAGACCGATGGATGCCATGAGGCCTGATACTTGCTGCGGCCACCGCTCAGGCTCACGACGGCGTCTATCAGAGGCTGCGCCGGTTTCGTACTGAGTGATGAGCTAGTGGGACTATTCCGTGACTGAGGAGATAATTATGAAAGCAATCGTAGTGACCGACCAGGCTGCCGGAACCGCCGGGATGAAGCTGGCGGAGCGGCCCGAGCCGCAGGCAGCGATAAACGACGTCGTCGTTCAGGTTCATGCGTCGGGATTCGTCCCGACCGAACTGGAATGGCCCTCAACCTGGGCCGATCGCCGCGGCCATGACCGAACACCGTCGATCCTTGGGCACGAGTTGGCCGGCGTTGTCATCGCTCTCGGCTACGGCACAACGGGACTGTCGGTAGGTCAGAGAGTGTTCGGCCTCCCCGACTGGCATCGCGACGGCACGCTCGCAGAGTACATAGCCATGGAGGCCCGCAACCTGGCGCCGCTTCCAGGCGACGTCGACTTCACTGTCGGCGCGAGCCTGCCAATCTCGGGCCTGACCGCGTGGCAGGGACTTTTCCAGCACGGCCGCCTTCAGGCGGGGCAGAGCGTCCTCGCGCACGGCGCGGCCGGTGCAGTCGGTTCGATGGTGACCCAACTCGCGCGGGAGGCCGGCGCTTATGTCATAGGCACCGGACGCGCTGCCGACCGTAAGAAGGCACTCGACTTCGGCGCAAATGAATTCGTCGATCTCGATAACGACGCCCTGGAAGACGTCGGCGGTGTCGATCTGGTGTTCGATGTCATCGGCGGCGACATCCAGAAGCGGTCCGCAGCCCTGATCAGAGCCGGCGGTACGCTGGTGACCGTCGTCGGACCAACCAAGGTGCGTTCCGCGGATGGCCTGACGGTCGACTTCGTTGTCGAGTCCGATCGCGCCCAACTGGGTGAGATCGTCCAGCGGGTGCGGGACGGACGACTGCGGACAAACATCGGCACCGTAGCGACCCTCGACGATGCCGTCGCCGCGTTCAACCCGACCAAGCGACGCGCGGGGAAGACGGTCATCCGCGTTCGTCCATGAGGACTCCGGGCAGAGCGGCAGTTCTGCCCTCCTTCTGGATCATCGTGGCGCTTTGGATCGTGGTGATCGGCTCGGACCGTCGTAGCCCTCGCGCATTTAGCGCCGACGCGAACGAGCAACGTCGTCGAAATCGCGAAATGGCCGACGGTGCGCATTATCGAACGAACGCAGCCTCATAGATCCCGTCAGTCAGATCATCAAACATTGGGGGATTGCGGTTGCTCGAGCCGGCACGCCCGACGTCGCAAAAACTCGCAAGAACTAGGCGGCAGCTTATTCATCAATGTGACACATGATTTGCGGGCCGAACCGTTCCGTGGACCAGAGTATGCTGTCTAGCCAGGCCTTCAGGCCTTCCCTGCATCGGAAGCACGTTGCCGAGCGACGTCAGCAGTGGGTCGGGATTTTCCTTCGCCTGCGCCTGCAGATAGGCAACGAGCCCGCCGGGGGAGTCGTCATCGGGCTTAGCGCCGGCCAGTTCAACCGCCCCGAGAATCGTATTCTTGAGTAGCGAAGTCGTCCTGTTTGGCGTGCTCTTTGCGTGCCCGCCAGTTTTCTTTCTGTCGTGCTCCAGTTTAGACACGAGATACTGCGGAGGCATGCTCCGCTCATCTCCAACCGTCGGATGACCACTAGGCTGGTCGAAATCGGCGGACGCAGGATCGCATCCCTGATGTGGGCATCGGCGAACCGCGATGAGGCGGTTTTCGGCGATCCCGACGAATTCCGCCTCGATTGTGGCTCGGCCCAATCTGCTCAGCGGGTCAGAAAGCCCAACGAGCGAAAGCAGTTCGCCTGCGCGATGCTCCGCGGCGCGTGGTGTCAGCTTCAAGGGTTCCTCGGCCACTTCCGCGATCTGCCGGCCGACTTTCCGAACTGGGTTGAGCGCACTCAGCGGATCCTGGAATATCACCCCGATGCCGTCTTCGCCCGACGTAAGCAGATCCTGACCTTCGAATTTTACCGAACGTTCAAGATCGGAATCAACGCTGCTCAACAGTCCTCAGCTACACGAGCGCAAGCTCCCCGCCCCTCTCTGCACGAGGCCCCGCTTCCAATCGGCTATTGAGCTACCCCCGTCTCGTTACCGTGCAGTAGAACTGGTGGCCTTTTCTCGTTCCAGTACCGCCAATGGGTCGGATGGACATCAACCGGCAACCTAGTTGAAGCATGCCGCCACCCAAATTCGGCCCGCTCACACGGAAACACGAGTGGGTGCACGCCGTCATCGTCCAGAACCGCTAGTTCCAGGGCCAGGGAGACGGGGGCGGTGACAATTGGCTGCCACATGCGGTGGGTTTATGCTCGGCTCAGACGCCGGACCTTGATTTGGATCATTTTTGAGTGATCTTTGGACCGGCGGCAACTCTTGGCGAGGTTTCGAATGGACCGGTATGTTGCAAAAAGGAACATTGCCCGCTTCGAAGACCTAATCGCTAAGGAGTCCGATCCCGCCAAGCGGCGCATTATTGAAGATCTGCTGGCCGCGGAAGAGCAGAGACTAGCCGATCTGGACAGCCAGGACCAGCGACCGCAGCGCTGCGCTGGCAGGACACCCCGTTAGGCGGTCATTGCTGCACACGAAGCGGCCGGCGCGCTTAAAAGCCCGCCGCTCGGTAGGGACCAGGCGACGGGCTTCGAACGTTGAAAAGCAAGCGGCTGCACCGTAGGGATCGACCGCTTCCAAACGTAACGGGCCGGCCTTGTTAAGGTTGCATACAAACTTACGTATGGTGCTTTTCCATGCGCTCACCAATGAAAGGCCCGCAGACGAGAGTCGACGGGCGGTGACGAATAATCAAGTTATGGATCAGCCTGGCAGCGGCTATGATCACGACAGACGGCCCCCCAACGCAGACACGTTGAGCTTGGGGAAGTGGAGACACCGCGCCGTCTACCGTACTCGCGCCGTCGTCCGCCTTCCATGGCGTGACGCCCTTGCCTGGGCGCTCGACAAGTTCGTGATCCTGCATGCCGCGGATGTTGCATAAGTCGCGGCTTATGGGCGAGAGGCAGTAGCGCTTGACGAAATCCTTAGCCTCGCCTCATCCTTCATTTCTTCAGGGGTGAACACAATGCATGACGAAATTGTCTTTCAGGTGCCGGGGTGCACAATTGCCCGAACCTTTCGGGCGGAGACGACGATTCCGTATAGCGGGCATGACCCTCGCCCAGACCGCGCGCAAAATCACGGGTGGTTTGATCTAAGAGGTAGGCCCGAACTTGTCGCCGAGATCAAAGAAGCCGCTGCGAGTCCGGGGCTACGCGCCGTGCTTCGAATTGGCAGCCCCAGACAGCATTATCTTTTCGAGCGCTTGTGATCGTGCAGTTACCAACGTTGGCGAGAGAGGTCCGGGCGGCTTTCATAGGGAGGCTGGCGATCGCCGCTCAGGACGTTCTGCTCTCGAATGCGCAGCACATCCGGGACATCGCTTCCTCACGTGATCAACGGCTTCGGCGAGAACTTCTTTACAGCAGCCAGCATCGATAGCGGCACTGTGGCCTCGGCCTGATACGATGCCAAATCGCGCCCGAAGCCGGCCTCGTCGGCGACCCTCTGTTGCATCGAGCTGAAGCAGGACGCCGCAGCACCCTAGGCGACCACGATATCGGCGACCGCATAGGCCAGCAGACCACCGCCGCCGAACGCAATCCAGGCAAGATCGCGGCGCCGCATCGCACGCAGGCCGGCGACCAGCTCGCGCCAGAGCAATATCAGGACAAGCCCGTCGTGCCGCATTGGTCCGTCATCATGTTTTTCGATGTTGAAATAGGTCACCCGCAATTGTGCCGCGAGTGCGGCGACCGTTCATCCGCCGCCGGCCGGCTTCGCATTGACGTTCTTCATGGCGGCAAGCAGATAATCCTGCACCGTTGCCTGAAGATTGGTCGTGGCGGCGCGCACCGCGGCCATCGCCTGCCTGACCCTCGCCTCGTCGAAGGGTTGCGCCTTCTCGGCCGCCGTCAGGTCGGCGCGCGCCGCGCGCAGCTGCTGCAGCGCTTCGAACGTGCGAGCGCGGTTGTCGCGCATGACCGCGCGGAACTCCTTGCGCACCTCTGGCGAATAGGCGCCCGCGACCTCCGCCAGCAGCCCGCGCGCAACGGCCGCCTGGCGCAGGCCATGCGCGGCGTAGCCAATGAAGAAGAAGTTGAGGGCAAGCGACAGCGCGAGCACAACCAGCACGGCCGCCCAGGTCCATGAGCGCCTGGTCATAGCGGATCCCCCTCGCCCGGATCGGCCGCGATCGCGGACCCTCCATCATCTGCAAGCCTGGCGCCCGCAGCGAGCGCCAGAAGTTCGGAATCCTGGGGCTGGTCCTGAAGGCGCGCCACCTGGTAGCCGGCGAGCGTCGCGGCGACGAGGACAGCGGCGGTGCAAGCGGCGAGGCCCGCCGGCGCGACGAGGAAGCGCGGCAGCAGGGACGGCCGCGCTGCGCCTCGCTCGATCCGTGCCATCACCTCGCGCGCCAGGGCGCGATCGTCGCCCTCGACCAGCGCTGCCTGCCGCACCAGCCTGTCGAGCGCGCCATCGGCGCCGGCATCGCCGTCAAGCGCCATGAACGCCAGGGCCGGCCCTCTCAAGGGTGCCGGCCAGGCGTCGATGTCGTCGCCGAAGCGGCGCCGGTTCTTCTCGAATTCCTCGCGTGTCATGAGGACTTCCTTTCGCGGCCCGGGGCCGCATCTGCCAAAAGATCCCTGAGCGTACGGCGCCCTCGCACGAGCAACTGCTCGACCGAACCCGTGCTGGTGCCCATCACGTCGGCTATGCCGCCGATGTCAAGCTCGGCCACTGCCCTCAGAAGCAGCGCCATCCGCTGGCGCTCCGGCAGGCGCGACAGGCCATCGCGCACGATCGCCAGTTCCTGCCTGGCAGCCGTCGCGGTCTCGGCATTTGCTTCCGGCGCCGCGGGCTCCTCGGCGATGTCGTCCAGGCCGAAGAAATTGCGCAGCGCGCGCCGCCGCCGCTGGTCGATGCAGCGATTGGCCGTGATCCGGTAGAGCCACGTCGACGCGCGTCCCCTGCCGGGGTCGAAGCGCGCGGCCTGCTTCCAGGCGGTCACGAACACCTCCTGCACCACGTCCTCGGCGTCGGCGGCATGGCCGAGATAACGCGTGGCGAAAGTCCGCAGCCCACGGCCGTGGCGTGCCATGAGCTCGGACAAAGCCGCCTGACTGCCCGCGGCGATGCGAGCCAAAAGCTCGTCGTCGCCGCGGGACGCTTCACCCGCCACGGCGGCCGGCACCGGTTGACGAAGCAGCGACGGCGAGGACGAAATCCGCGACGGTCCGGCTCGGCAGAAGGGCGAATTCCGACGTCAAGTCCCTCACCAGATGTCAGCGGCGCCAGCGGCGAAAGCCGTGAACCGTGTTGCCGTTCGGGCCTGTGAAGCTGCCGACCGAACGGCCGCGAAACGGCCCGGCCGCGGAATAGCGCTGGCCCGAAACGGTCTTGCCGTTCGGCCCCGTGGCAGAATAGCTCCTGGAGCAGCGGTCAACAACGCCGGCCTTGCAGGTGGAACTGGACGTGTAAGTGCCGCCGTTCGGTCCGGTTCGCGTCGTCGAGCCGGTATAGATGTTGCCGTCCCGGCTGACACTGCGGCTCAACTCGCCGCCATGCGAGGTCTTGCGTGTCCAGTCTTCCGCCGAGGCAGGGGAAGCGGCCGACCAGACCACCATTGCGCCGAGGCTTAGCAGTGCAAGTTTGGCTTTGGAAATCATGTCACGTTTTTTCCTTTCAGGTCGCGCATCGGTCACTTGGCGTGAGCGGAGACGATGTTGCGAATGGTCGCGATCTCGTCGACGGAGAGCCTTCCGTCGCCGTTGCGGTCGGCGAGATCGAAGAGCGGCGTGCTCGCCTGAAACTCGTTCTCGGTGACCTTGTCGTCGCCATTCCTATCCATGCGCCGCAAACGATTGCCGAGGCGGGCCTCGGCCGCCTCGGCGCGGTCCTCGATGGCTTGCCGGGCGATTTCGATCTCCTTCTCGTCGATGACGCCGTCGCCGTTGCGGTCGAGCCTTTTGAAGATGCGTTCGCGGGCGGCGAGTATTTCGTCCTTCGAGATCGCGCCGTCGCCATCGGTGTCGAGGCGGTGGAGGATGCGCTGGCCGGGCACGTCCTGCGCCGCGGCGGCGCAGATCGGCGTGAGGCCTAGAAGCAGGCCCGCAAGGATCGCTGAGCGTTTCATGGGTGGTTCCTTTCGATTGTGATGTCGCGGGGAGAGCGACTGTCGGCCAATACGCAGCCCGGTCCGTGCTCCTACGCAGGCGGCTGGATTTTTTTCGTTGGCCGCCATAGCGCCAGTCCCGGGCATCGAGCTCGCGAAAAAATTTGCGGGCGGCGCGTAGGAGCCGTCGAACTCCCGCGTAGGAGACGCTGCAAGGACGGTCCGCGGCGGGCCGTCGATTACAGTGGAGACCCAGATGACCAAGATCGTGACCGCCCTTGCGGGGCTGCTTCTGTGCGGCTGCAGCGCATTCGCAGCCGACCAAGGCGCCAGGGAGGCGTTCCGGCGCATCGACACCAATGGCGACCGGAAGCTCGAGTTCAGCGAAATCCAGGCCGCGCGAGCGCGGATGTTCGACCGG
>Ga0207647_10001106_pt1 | contig 20779 bp, 20 predicted proteins | sample KBSCornC2_FD_184295 | JGI IMG/M metagenome (GOLD analysis project Ga0207647, IMG submission 184295) | Corn rhizosphere microbial communities from Kellogg Biological Station, Michigan, USA - C2 (SPAdes) (version 2) | ecosystem: Host-associated > Plants > Roots > Rhizosphere ... | reverse complement strand
TGCTATGACATACGACGGCTCAAATATTAAGCTATATGCAGGCGGCTCATTAGTTAATACGGTGGCGGGCACGGGAACTATTACACCTGCTGATGCTCTAAGTATTTGTGGGCCGGATTCGGGCAACTCAGGCAGCTCGTACAATGCCCGTCTAGTTATTGATGACGTCCGTGTCTTTAGCGTGGCCCTGACAGGCGCTGAGATTGTTGCTGCCATGAATACGCCCGTCTAGAATCCAGAGAATTCGAGAGCGGCATGCGGCTATTCGCCGAAATACTCCCCTGGAAAGTCTGTCAAAAAATCGCTCGCATTTACCGATTCCCAATGCGGCAACGCCTCGTCTAGCAGAAAGCGGTACACTTCTCGTACATTGGCAAAAATTTCGGTTGTGGGCAGCTCGTCTAGCTCGCTGCGCGTAAACCATTGTAGATCCAATGACTCACCGGTTTCTACGTTCCTCTCAGGATTGCCGGTGGCCACAAAGCCATATTCAATATCGGTGTGGAAATGGCCGCCAGCCATGTCGTGTGTATTCATCGATAATGGGTATGGATGCTGGACTACTTTTGTCAGGCGCCTAATACGAGATGATGGCTGGAGGACTTTTAGCTGGCCCAAGTGGTAGCCCGACTCTTCTGTTAGTTCGTGAGCCATTGCTTCCCACGGTGTTTCCGAAAGTTCCACATGCCCGCCTACCGGCAAAAGTATTTGTAATTTGCGGTGCGTATGGAACAGGACCTTTGGCTCAGAAAGATCTACGCGGACGATAAAGGCCGTGACCGTCAGGTCGTGCTGATTGACATCAGTATGAATATGGGGCACGTAGGTATCATAACAAAAAGCTCAGACAAACTGAGCTATTTCATTGGTACGCCCGGACGTATAGCGGACTTTTGTCCTTTTTCACTGCGGCATGCTCGGTGCAAGCACCTGTGCGTGTCCTCACTCCACCGAACTCGACCAAGATATTTTTGCTTTCGTAAAATATCTGTCGTCGATTCAAATCAACCCAGGCCACGAAAAAGCCCCGCACTATGGCGAGGCATTTTCGTGGTACGCCCGGACGGATTCGAACCGCCGACCCTCTGTTCCGAAGACAGATGCTCTAATCCACTGAGCTACGGGCGCGTGATCACCAGTGTACCATCTCTGGTGTTAGTTGTGCGACTTTTTGGCCACGTAGGTGGGTTTGTGCTTGGAGGCTTTGCCGACCAACAAGCCAGCGAGCCAGACAGCGGCGGCCGAAATCACAAATGCACCTAAGATGTCTATGGAGTGATGTACGCCGGCTTTGACGCGCGCCATGCCAATGAATAGCGCCAGAAATAGCAGTATCCAACCGAACTTTTTGGAATAGCGAAATGCCAAGAAAGTAAAAAACCCAGCAAGTAAAGTGTGGTCCGACGGAAAACCATTGTCATTGCCATGGGCAAAATACGGCGCGAAATGCCCGGCTATAAACGGCCGCGGGTCATAGTACAGATTACTGCCGAGCTTTGCGAGCAGAATCGCCAGAACTGCTCCGAGCAACCCAATCATAACGAATTCTTTTCTTCTGGTCCCGGACAGTCGCAGAAACAGCACAAGTACTAAGCTGGCTGATAGGACGATGACATATTTGGCGACTAGGATAACGATTTCGTGCATAACTTTATTGTAGCTCGCGGCAGGTTTGCGTGCCACCGGTTAGTGTTGTCAAATTTATTTGGCTGCTGGCTGTTTGACTGTGCAGAACTTGCAGCGCAAGGCTCCTTTCGGAATTTCGCTGAGACATTCCGAGCATTTTTTGGTGGTCGGGTCTTCGGGCTGTTTTTTACGGTTAGCGATGGATATAAGCTTGTTTACCGGCTGTACGATCAGGAAGAATACCACCGCGGCTACGGCTATAAAGGAAATTGTCGCATTAACCACGTCACCGTACATGATTTTGCCGCCATGGACGGTGAAGTAAGCTTCAGAAAATGACTGTTGCTTGTAGAACGCGCCAATAAGCGGCGTGACCACGTCTTTGACTAGTGCTTGGACAATGGCGTTGAACGCAGCACCGATAACAACGGCGACAGCCAAATCGACCACGTTGCCGCGTAATATAAATTTGCGGAATTCTCGCAGATTTTTCTTCATATAGCCTCCGGTTACTGACTATACTTATACCAAAATTAGCGTGTTTAAGCGAGCTACGGCTGCCAGCTGGCAGGCCAATCCAGTATAAAAGCTCGGACGACATGGTGGGCATCTTGGTTGATGCGTAGCATAGTTGGCTGGTCGGGCCAGTACCAGTCAGCGTTACTGAAGTACAGAAAACTCAACAGCCCGCCACCCTGCATGGATACTACAAGTATTGCCGCAGCCAGCCAGCCTTGCCAGCGTTCCTGGAGAAGCTGACGGTACGCAAGCCCAGCTGCCACTAGCATCGGCAGTATGACTAGTAGTAAATAGCGGCCATTAACTGCCACCAGCCGGTCAAGCCGTACGTAGTCATAATACAATTTACCCCAAAGCGCTATAGTGTATCCGCCGCTGATAAAAAGCAGCAAACACAGCACCGGGTCGCTGCCTAGCACCTGACGCCAGCAGCGGATAACTAAAATTATGCCTATTCCAAACACGAGGACTGACCCAATGAGCAGTATCGGCAATGGCGCTCTGTTGGCATACGGCGCAGGCCCTGACGGTCCATTAATAACAAAAAATGTACGCTGCACCATTCCCGAAATCCAGCCGCCAGTGTAGACTAGCGGATTGTGATTTGTCTCGGGCCGAGGGTGCTTCGCATATTCGTAATTGCGCGCCCATGGCCCATTTGCCTGGCAGCGTTCGAGGCTTAAAACTTGGTCACACTGCGGCGTGACATTATGGTATTTGATGAGGTTAATACTGTATGTCCAGACGAATAAGCCGAGAGCGACGACAAAGCCAGTGGCGGTGCTGTACTTCCAGAAAGGTGCGGTCGCCCGCCAGTTTTTATGTAGCTGCTTTTGGAGGTTTTTGCGGTTTTTTGAGAGCAAAAATACAAGATATAAGACAATGGCGGCAAAGATCGGCAAATACGAAAATTGCGTCAGTGAAGCTATCATGCCGACCGCCGCAATGCCCAGTAGCCGGACGCCGTCGCAACTCTTTTTCCGAATGAGCTGTTCACGAAAACGCAGTAACTGCAGCAAGTTCCAGCCTAGCAGCAGAAACAGTAGGTTGTCATAGTTGATCTGTCCGGCCTGTAAGCAAACAACGGGGATAAGCACGAAAAACAAAAGAACTGCGTGAATAATGGCGGCGGAAGCTTTGGTTTGCCCCAGGACTTTGCGGAACAAAACCAGGCCGCCAGCAAAGAACATGACATTGATAAGTCGCAAAATGACTACTGTTACATGAGGATTGAAGGCGGAGCTGAGCAAGCGGTACGGAAAATTCATCAGCCAGTAAAACAGGTAGGAAGGGTTGTGAACGACTGCGCCAAGCGTCGCAGGGCCATCTGGTTGATGCAAAAGCAGTGGACTCCACTGATGGGCGTACAATTTGATCATGCCGAGGTGCGTGCCTTCATCAAATGCCATAGGGTAGCGTGAACTGAGCGCAATCCAAGTTGCCTCGAATACAAAAAAGGCTATGACGCTCCAAAAAAATATTCGCGAGCCTAGGATAGCCGCAAATTTTGAGCCAGACTTTTTTGTTTTTTTCGGCATGTTGGTTTTGCTCGCTAGTGCTTATTGTACAACACCACGACCAATGATGGTATTTGTGGTCGACGGCTTGGCCTTTGATGCGTGAAATTAAGATAGCGGTTGACGGGAAAAACTGCCAAAATACCACAAACAGCGAGAGGCTAAGCTAATCCAGAATAGCGCCGTATCTAGTAATTACGGCCGGGCTAACTTGTTATGGCTGGCCGGGAATGAACCGGTGCGGGTCGACGGCTTGGCCTTTGATGCGGATTTCGAAGTGAAGGTGTGTGCCGGTAGAGGCGCCTGTCGTGCCTTCATAGCCGACTAGCGTGTGCCCGTCGACCTTTTGGCCTTGGTGTACCGAAATAGAGTCGAGGTGACCGTACACCGATGTCACGCCGCTTCCATGGTCAATGATGACATGGTTGCCGAGGCCAAAGCTGGAGTGGATGATGCTGATAACCTTGCCAGGCCGGAACGGATGAACTGGCGTAAGGCCTGGCGCTCGTCCGTCGCTAATGTCGATGCCGGTGTGGACTGCCTGGAAGGGCAATTCCGGCACGCCGAATAGCGTGGTGATGACACCGTGAAGGGGCCACTGTGGTTTGATCGGCTTAGCGGGGTTTGCGGTCTGCGCGGTAGCCATTGCTTTCTGGGCGGCGAAAACCACCGGTGAATTACCCTCAATTGTTGGTACCGGCGTATGGTCAATCGGTTGTATAATACTGCTCACTGTCAGGGGGTGAGATGCTAGACCCATGATTTTGCCGGGCACTCGACTCACGGCAGCTGCGCTGCTTCCAACTGTCCGAAGTAGAAACATTGAGCCATGCCCGACACTGCTACCTACGAAGGATAAACTTGCGCCGATGCCATGACCTACTGCCGCGACACCAAAGCCTACAGTTCGCACGCTGAACCACAGGCCGACGCCGACAGTGCGTACACCAAAAAATACGCTATGGCCCACACCGCTTGCGATAGCGCCAAAGCCATGTAGGGTAGTCATGGCCGTAGCGTGAGTCGTGTCGCTAATTGAGCGACCAGTCCGACTCATTGTCTGGTTTAAATCGGCCGCCGCCGAGCTGAGGCCGCCAAGTACGGCATTGGGGCTATCGGGTTCGACGTAGATTTGGCCACTGTTTGTAGGGCTTGTGCTGAACGCCTTTACGGTGCCTGCTCCCACGCCAACCACGAGGATTATCAACACTAGTACGCAAGTAAAAACCAACGTGCCAAACAACACAAACCGTAACCTGTATAAGACATCCTCTGCATGAAGCATATCAACCACACTTCCACCACCGGAATATGAGATTTTAAATTATACACTAAATTTGCAGGTACTGCACCTAATACGAGTTAATATCTACGTTAAAAGTAACGAGGGATAGACTTTCGCCCATACTCTTGACTAGAATAATCTCTCATTTGCTGAGTAGCCATTCGGTTACAAGATCGACACACGTGGCTTTCGGAATTAGCTCGCGCTAGCTCCGGCGTTGAGTGTGACATTCTGGTCATTGCCGGATGCGCTGATTCTAAGAGTGTTGCCGAAACTACTCGGCAGCGGGACGATTGAGTTTGAGGAGCTTTACGATCCCCCAGCCAATGAGCGCGTACACTACGGCAGCAACCAGAATTGACGGCTCGAATACGGATTTGACATCACCCGCTACCTGCTGGGTTACGCCGAATATATTGTCAAAGGGTGCTGTTAGCACGCCGGTCATGTTGTATACCAGGTGTACGAAGCCACTCGATGGGTTGGCGCCCAACAGTTTCAGCACAAAGCGGAATACCAAGATTATCTCGATGAATCCCACTAAGTACCAAATCACGTTAGTTGCGGTGCTTTGCGAGTCTCCGACAACTTCAGTCCCCACCTTTCGGGTTTCTTGGCGTACTTGTGCGCCCGTTTCGCTCACGCCTTCGTTCTGGCTAGTAGTAATCGTTTTCTTGATCTCTGCCATGAAAGTTCTCCTATTAGTGCTAGTGCTTTGCAGTATACGCTTATTATGGTGAGGTTGATATGTAGTGGTTCCTGTAATGAGTTTATGTTGGGACGCTTTGCGCTTTGTGAAAGATGTCCTAGTCGGTCTTATCTGTAAATACTACGAGCCGCTTCTGATAATGGCGCTCGGCGTTATCCCAGGATCCGGTGCATGTAATGAGATTGAGGTGAGCGCCATCCGGAGCATTAAAAACTTCCTTTGGCTGCGCATCTTCACTATAAGTCCGCATCCCGGTTACCGCAAAGGACGGGGTTGTGCCGTTGGCATCAGTAATTTGCAATATATCTCCCTTGTGGAGCTTATCGAGATGTGCGAATACGCCAGGCTGCCCCTTTAGGCCATTGATATGTCCGGCGAGGACCGCGCTACCCTTATTACCCGGTAGAGCTCCGTTTTTGTACCAGCCTACATCAGTAACAGCAGAAGGAACTGCCATGTTGCCCGTTTTTGTCAGACCCATATAAACGATAGGTGCATCGATAGCAAGCTTGGGGATCCGGAGACGAACCGGAAGGCCGTAGTTATCAGTTCTGGATGGTGGTTGCGTTACGGCTTTTTGTGGCGAATTTAGGGTGTAGACATCCGGCCTTTTGAACAACTCAAGCCTTAGGAATGCCAGGGCAAACAAGATAATTGTACAGGTGATGCCGATATGTAGTAGTCGCTTAGAGTGGGGCTTACGCTGTCGGTTTTCACGTATGCGGTAAATGCCCCTAGTCATAAGCGAGAACCCGATGATGTTATATTTTTTTGAGTCTCATTTTTCGGTTTACATAGAAAGTGGTTGCAGCAATAATTGCAGCGAGCGCAATCGAACCGGGCAACCATACTGCGTTTCTCTGTTGCGGGGCATTGCCTGTGTTTGGCAGCCCGGGGGTTGTAGTGGTGCCGCTGCCAGCGCCACTTCCGTCGGATCCAGTTGATGCCGTTGTACAGGCCGGAACAGTGTTAATAGTATCCACTGTCGTAGAAACGGTTCCGCCAAATGCTAAGGCTCGGCCTGTCCATGTTACGGTGCTGCCAATGGTAACACCCGAGGCGTCAATGTCTGTCCCGAGAAAGGTGGAGTTCGCGCCAAGCGTAGTGGCCGCCGTAGGCGTCCACCAAACATTACATGCGCTGGCACCATTTATAGCGGTAACAATAGAGTTAGCCGAAGTGGTTAGCGCACCATCCATTCTAAATATGTAGGTTCCTGCTCCGTCAAGCGTAATCGTTCCGCCGCCGCCAATGGCAGCCGCGCCAGTTATACAGTAGACGCCGGGCGTGTATACGCCAACAGGGCCGTGAGTGGTGTCGGTGGCCAGGTCAATTGCCCCTGGCGCAAAAGTAAACGTACATGCTTGGCTGTTCAAGTTGCCTAAGGCGCTGCCCTGATCAATGCCAGCCTGGTTATATGTAGCATCCGCTACATGGGTTTGCCCGTTGACTGTGGCGGCCGTTGCTGGTCCGGTCGTGTATCCCAAGTCGCCGTTAAGAGTAGTGCCGGGCGCAGTGTTCGTATAAGTGCCAGAAAGGATACTGTAGGGGTCTGCGACTCCCAGCGACGGCGAAGTTGCCGCGGACGCTACGGATGGAATTAGTAATATTAGTAGAGATGATGCTACCGCCAGCTTTTTAAATAACTTCATTTTTTACCTCTTAAGTTAATCCGCACGTTTAATCCTTATGCTTAGTTAAGCATAGGCACACCTTTTTCACAACGAAAATGTAGCTATCCTACAAGGCAACTTCTCAGGCCCTCCCACGTTTCGGCTCTGTAGCAATCATAATACCAGTCCAGCTGATAGCTATTACATGCCAGTTACCATAAAATATATCTAAGGCGTGCTGGGAAGTCTGGTCAGCGATAGTATTAAAGCTGACAGGAAAGCCATACGGTTTCTATATTTGTCACAGAGCTCGCCTTCGATCAAGCGCTGTTTACCGCTATCTCCAAACTTAGTATATTCGTGGCATCTGCAATAAGTGGATGTTTAGGGCTACTGGTGCTAAAGCGCAAAAAGCGACCTCGTGATAGCGAAGTCGCTGGGTAGAAGGGGTAGGCTTATAACGACAATGAGTTGTCTATCGGTGTGTAATAGGTAGCGAAATATGTACAGTCGCATACATAGGCTACAAAAATGTAAAGCCTACTTGACATATGAAACGACAAAGAACAGACTCAGAACTATGAATAAATCCACAAATCATTTAGAAAGCACTAACGAGATTAAGCGTCGCAAAACCAATTTACGCGATGGGCTAGGGGTGGGGGTGATACTACTTGTAGCATTGCTGATTGGCTCTGCTCCTCAGGCTGATCCTGGCAATCCTACTGCCAGAGACATTGTCTGGGCCTCCCTCTCTTTCGTAGGCATACTAACGTTACTATTCGTATCATATTTGGCTTATCGTCGGGCCGATGAACGACAGCAGCTTGTTCAGCTCAAAGCTGCCGCAGTCACATTTTTAGCAGTTTTACTGGGGATATTTACGGCAGAAATATTGTACTCCCTGGAACATGTAAACTTAAATGCCGCAATTCAGATCTTGTTTATTGGGAGCATTGTTTTGTGGACACTGCTGCAAAAACTGATTGAATCCCGAAGTCGGTAGTGACTAATACAGTTCGACACCTACGGCTGAAACAAAGATTGAGCCAGGCTGAACTGGCCGACCGACTCGATGTGTCGCGACAAACTATAAACGCTATAGAAACTGGCCGCTACGATCCTAGCTTGCCACTGGCATTTAAAATTGCCGCCTTATTCGACAAACCAATCGAGGATATATTTAAGATGACTTTCACCAATAACACCAAATGAGGCTAGAGCCAAATAATTGATAGAAAGATACAAAAGACTCCTCGATTGAGAAGTCTTTCATGATGCTAATGCTTGGAGGGCCATCTGGGACTCGAACCCAGGACACGCGGCTTAAGAGGCCGCTGCTCTAACCAGCTGAGCTAATGGCCCGCATTTTTACGGGATGGAACACGACTACTTTAGCAAAATACCTCTGTTTTGGCAAGCCTAACCGTATCCCCAAAGCTCGCCTCAAACAACGAAAGTGGTATAATCCATCAGATGAAGTTACTCAATGGCAGCGACCTAGCCGAATTTATCAAAGAACGCCAAGCACACGAAGTGCGCTCTTTGCGGCAAGGAAGTAACATCGCGCCTAAGCTGGCTATTGTGGTGACAGTTGATAATCCTATCATCGATGTCTATATGCGTATGAAAAAGCGTTACGGCGCGGATATTTTGATAGATGTGGAGATCTATAGAATTTCTCAATCAGATGCCGTCAAGACTATAACTAAATTGAATAACGATGATGACATCCATGGCATCATCGTGCAGTTGCCGCTGGAGAACCCCGAAGAAACGGACGAAATCGTTAATCTTGTCTCCCCCGAAAAAGATGTTGATGCGCTGGGCAAGAATGCAATATTTGATCCGGCTACGCCCATGGCAATCCTTTGGCTGCTTGCTGGTTACAATGTCGACTTGCGTGGCAAGAAAGTGTTGCTAATTGGCCGCGGCAAGCTGGTTGGCGCGCCACTTGAACGTATGCTCAAGGCGTCTGAAGTGGACGTATCAGTTGCGGATCGTTCTACGGCTGACCTCAGGGCAGAAACGCTGGAGGCCGATGTCATCATCACGGCTACGGGTAGCCCGGCAATTTTATACTCCGAAATGATCAAACCAAATGCCGTAGTGGTAGACGCAGGCGTTGCCAGCGAATCCGGCAAAACCGTTGGCGATGTCGCGCCCGATGTGTATGAACGCGATGACCTCAGTATTACGCCGACAAAGGGTGGCGTCGGACCGCTGACAGTCTGCGCACTATTCGAAAATGTTATACGTGCCGCTCGTCTCATAAGTAAAACTAATAATTCATGAAAATCGGTGTCTTTGACTCCGGTATCGGTGGCCTGAGCGTAGCGAACGCCATCCAGCAGGAATTACCCGACGCTGAAATTGTCTACGCAAGCGACCGCGAGCATGTGCCGTATGGTGACAAAACGCACGACGAGCTTTTGGGTTTTGTATTGCCAATTCTGCAAAACCTGGTCGCTCAGGGCTGCGAAGCGCTCGTCATTGCCTGTAATACTGCGACTACGATGCTACGTGATGACTTACGGGCTCAGCTCGATGTGCCGATTGTGGGTATTGAACCAATGGTCAAGCCAGCCGCTGAGCGCACCCGGAGCGGCATTGTCGCTGTCTGTGCTACCCCTGGCACGCTTGCAAGCAAGCGCTATGCTTGGCTGAAGGAAACCTATGCGAAAGATGTGACAGTGCTGGAGCCGGACTGTAGCCGCTGGGCTTATATGATTGAACAAAACCAAGTGAACTACGAGCAAATAAAGCAGCAAATAACAGAGGTCTGCGATCAGGGCGCGGATATCATTGTGCTGGGGTGCACGCATTATCACTGGATCGAACAAGAGATCAAGGACATCGCGGCCGGCCGCGCAGAAATTATCCAGCCTGAAAAAGCTGTCGTAGCGCAGCTCAAGCGAGTGCTAGCACGGCTTGCTTGAACTGATTGGCACGGTCTTTGTAGTCGTGGAACATGTCGAAGCTAGCGCTGCCGGTGGACAGCAACACGACATCGCCTGGCCGAGCAACGCTTTTGGCCGTCTCTACAATCTCGGTCATGGTCGGACCGCCGGGACGTACTAGAGAAGTAATTTTGTCGAAGTTCTGTGCGCGCAATGCTGCTTCGATCGCAGGCGCAGTTATATTGTAGTTCGGGCTGCTGGGATTGCCTATGAGAATAACCCGGCGAACGTTACTGGTGGCAACTGTTTCTGCGAGTTTGCCAAAGTCGGCACCTTTGTCGGAGCCGCCCAAGATGATGACTTTTGGCGCAGCGAACGCTTCAATGGCAACTTGCACGGTCTCTGGCGTGGTAGCAAAACTGTCGTCGTAAAACTTTACTCCGTCAAGTTCACGAACAAGCTCCAGTCGGTGCTCAAGCCCACTAAAAGTTGTTAGAACGGATCGCATGGCGTCGATATCTTGCGTGATTTGCCAAACGGCAGTGACCGCAGCGCAGGCGTTTTGCCAGTTGTGCGCGCCTAAAAGTTTTAACTCATTCGTTGTACAAATAATCTTGCTGTCGATGGTGATACTGCCATCAACGACTTCGGCGCCTGGCGTCCTAAAGTACGGAATTTTTGTACCAGCGCCGACGCTCGCGATTTGCCGGGAGAGCTCGTTATAAGCAAAATAAATAGCGATATCATTTGCTATTTGATTTTTGAATAGGTTGGATTTGGCCGCTGTATATTCAGCCATGTCAGCATGCCAGTTTAGATGTTCCGGCGTCATCATCAGACATACGGCAATATGGGGCGAGCGTCGCAAATCAATCAGCTGGAAGCTGGATAATTCCAACACAACCCAAGAATTGGCCGTAAGGTGGGGCAGCAAATCAAATGCCGAAATGCCGATATTGCCGCCCAAATGTATGTCCTTGCCAGCAGCCTCTAGCATTTTTGCAATGAGTGTACTTGTCGTACCTTTGCCCTTGGTACCGGTGACGCCAATGACGTTTTTAGTCGGGCAAACCCGCAAGAATTCATTGATAGTTGAGGTTATTTTGGGTGCAATGTGCGGATTTTCGGCCAAGATTACGGAGGGGGGGATGCCGGCAGACCGGAATACTATATCGAACCGGTCTAGGTTTTTGAGATACTCAGGACCGAGCTGGCGCCCAACATTTTTGGGCAAAGAAATATCAGTATTTTGGTCGCAAACCGTAATGTTTGCCCCTGTTTTCTCGTAATAGGTAAGGGCGGCCCGTCCCTCAATACCATAGCCGATAATTGCAATGTTCATGTCCGTATTATGTCGTATTAGGCGGGAACTTGCTAGGTTAAAGGCCGGTAGCGAAACTGCTCAAGTTGGGGCTGCAGGTCAGCGTACGACTTGCCGGCGAGTACGCCACCCGCGATGAACTCTTCCTGTGTGACGTCGGCCAGGCAAAAATCAGGCATGACAAAGGCATTCTTGACCTCTGGGCTGTCAAACTCAAATTCAATAATTATGAGCCCTGCTAGCGCTCCTTCAAAGACGTCAACTTCAGCAGTTAGGCCGCGGTAGGGCAAGTAATAGCGGGTTTTGGTCAGGCTCCGGCCTTCGCCTGCCGCCAATGCGCCGTATTCTTCCAGCGTTAGCTGGATGTTTTCTTCTCGCTGGTTGCCAGCGTTGTTGGGATCGGCCTGGGTTTTCTTGGTCAATTCAAAAGTGTCACCCTTTTGACGGATGCGTAGCTTGGCATGCGCAGCGCTAGCGGGGAAGTACACATCACTCAAAGTTTTGTGCTCGCATTTTTCCAGCCCTTCAGGAATTGCCGCAGCCAAATAGCTCAGCTCGAGTTCGATGATTTCGGACATTTTAGTTGATGCCAAGCTTTGTTTTGACCAGCTCGGCAACCTGACGCGGCGTCATGTCGGCCTTCAGGATAACAGCTTCCACACCCAATGTTTTTACGGCCGGTGGGATTTCTTGCTCGCCGCGGTTAGTCAGGATAACGACTTTGATGTTTTTGCCCCAAGAAGTTTTGCGCATTTCGGTTAGCATTTGATCGCCGCTCATTTCCGGCATCATCAGGTCGAGCAGGATGATATCTGGTTTGAAACTTTCGACGAGCTGTAGACCAAGTTTGCCGTTTTCGGCGGTTTCGACTTGATAGTTTTCTGCCTCGAATTTGAAGCGGTACATCTGCGAGATGGCTTGGTCATCTTCGATAATTGCAATTTTTGTCATATTTTTCCTGCTTTCTTTTAGTGTAACACTGCGCGCAAAGTGTTGGCTATGAGGTTTTGAACCCCAACGTCTCGCGTACGATTTCGACTACCTGCGCAGGCGTGTGGTGCGCTTTGACAACGTAGCGGTCAACGTTTAAAAAACGAAGCGCAGCGGGCGCTTCGTCTTTACTGATGTTGGTGAGCACGATGACCCGGATTTCGCTTCCCCAGTCGTGTCCACGTAGGGTAGCCAGCATTGTGTCGCCGCTCATTTCCGGCATCTTGAGGTCAAGCAGGATTAAGTCAGGTCTGAAATGCTTGCACACTTCCAGACCGGTCCGTCCATTCTCGGCTTTCTCTACCTGAAATCCTTCGTGTTCCAGCTTGAACGCGTATAGAAAACGCAGGTCGTGGTCGTCTTCAATGACGGCAATTTTATAATTTTGGAAAGGCATAGCCTACCTTGCAACAGTTATTTGATATTGAGCTTTATCTAGTAGTATCACGTTACCGCGTTTTTACACAAGCACATTGTGGATATTTCAAATTCAACAATGTCGTGTCGCGAGCTTTCACAAGGAGAAGCAGGTTCCGTATCTGTTAGGGAACATATTATTATTGACATTTTGTCACATTAGTAGTATCATAGTGGACATACTCGTTTAATACGGGTGGGATAATTTAGCAGACAATAACGACACCAAACCGACTTCGGCCGGTTGGTGTCGTTTTTTGTTGGAGTAACATATGACCACAATGAGCCAGTCTGTGCCGCTGCCATTTGGGGAAGGAGTTCCTATCCCTGCGTCTAACCCTGCGAGCTTCGGAGAATCTGAGCATGGGGATAGTTTTATTGAGCAAGAGTCCTTTATTTTTGAACAGGGGGTATATTCTTCCAATGACCCAATCCTAGGTGAGGCTGTCCGTTCTAAGGCGCAAGAAGTACACACTGCACGGTTTTTGAAGGAAGAGTTTATCACCGAGGACGAACTAGAGCGGGGCGTTTATACTGAATATGCGAGCCGGTCCACATACTTCCTTGCTATCAATGGAGATAAAGATACTGCTGTTCGTCAGATTGCTTGCGACAAAAAAGGTGGATTACTCTCCTTGCCTACGCCTCAAAATTTTTCTTTAGATGTGTCGGTTGTCAAAGAGGCGGCGGGAGTCGGTAGGCTTGCCGACATTAAGCCGTCCGAAATAGTTGAAATCTCAGGCCTCGCCTCTATGGACAAAGAGGGAGCGTCGGTAAAGGAGAGCGATGGAGTACCAGTCCTACTCTTGTATTCGCGAATGCTTCGTGAAGCACTTGAAAAGGGACAGAAGCATTGGATTTTGAATACAGTCCCAGGTGTAGCTACCCGCTTAAAGAGAGTGATTGGTAGTGAGCAGATTCATCGAATCGGTGAAAAGCAATATTACATGGGCTCGGAAACGACGCCTTACCTCATCAATCCCCAGGATGTAGTTCGAACCATTATGAGTTCGGAGGATGAGAAACTTGACTGGCGAAAAGACTTTCTAAGAGAAATATTCAAAGGCGTAGACAATAAAGCGATCCCTAAGGATATCCGTACGCTCTTTGCGGAGAATAATGTAGAAACCACCTCCTCGTCCAGGCTTAAGGAAATAGTAAAAAATCCTAAATTCATTGCCACAGCCGGTCTTGCAGCCTATTGTGCCGCACGTGCGCTTCCGGCGGCCAATATAGAAGAGTTCGATGGAAGTGTTGCCGCTCTTTGGGGTATAGATTTTGCTACTATATATCCATATGTTCATGGCATTGAACAAATGTACAAGGCGCAATCTGTCGGCAAGCGAGTGCTTGGAATGGCGGAAGCCACCTCGGCGTTTTCTGCCCCGTATGTGTACCTGTATATGGAAGGCAATGACTATCCATCGTATGTAAATATGGTTGTTGGTGGTCTTATTACTGCCGGCGTGGCAAAAGAAGTCTATAACCGTATTTCTAAGAAACGTCGAGAAGCCGTTCTTGCCGAGGGGTTCGAGCGGCTACCCGCAAGTCCAGAGCAAGATTAGTCAGCTGTACCCCGCTAGTGTAGAATAAGCTTAACCATGTCGGGTAATCTTATTCTATTGATTCTGGCAAGTACTATCGTGGCACTTATTGTTCTGATTGTACAAGTGGCGCACAGTGTCAGTAGGTTTGCCAAACTTTCTTTCTTGACCGTTGGTCTCTCGTTAATTTTTTGGCAAGCCACAGTGTATGTGAGCATAAGTACTCACACAGATGTGCTTTTTTGGAATAACCTAACTTTTTGGGGACCGACTTTCGCTTTGGCGGGGGCGTTTTTCTTCGCCAAACTTACTATCCCTATGCCGGTCACAAGAGGTAAGATCAGTCAAATGGCAACCCTAGCTGTCCTAGGATTCGTTGTCATCCAGTTTTTGGCGCTAGCAAGTGGCAAGATCTTCGAGAAGGCAACCTACAGTCTTCAAGCGCAGCAATATTTGTACACGCGCACGGGATGGTATGTCATTTATATCTCGGGGCTTCTCGGGGTTGTTGGGAGTCTTCTGGTGTATTTAGTGGCTTGTTATCGTGCCAGTAAGCGCGATTCACAAAGCCGGAAGGCTATGGAGGTATTTGCCTTTACTGCTGGATTGGCCGTCTTATACGGCATTGTCACAAATGTGCTTATCCCGGTAGTAACTGGCAGTGATAAGTATATTTCCCTAGGCCTATTATCTATGGATATATTTGTCACGGGTCTCGCACTGGCCATCGTCAAGTACAAATTCTTGAATATCCATTTTTTTGTTATTCGTTCAGCGACATATCTTTTGTCTTTATTCATGCTGGCCATTTTCTGTATCACACCTCTAGTGTTACTTTCCTTTTTTGTGATGGGTTTTCCCGGCAATGGGAGACTAGTCATACCGGCAATTTTGTGCGGCGTATTAGTAGTCTACCTTTTGCAATACCTGCGACAGAAATTCGATTTGATAACTGACAAGATATTCTTTAGATACTATTATGACCCGCAGGACGTATTGGACAAGCTGAGCCAACTCCTGGTTTATACGGTTGATCTTGATGAGCTGCTGTGGCGCAGTGCTGCACTGCTGAAATCTTCTTTACGAGTAAGTTCGGTCGGATATATTTTGGCTAAAAAAGCGGACGCGGAGGGCGCTCGTCTCTATAAAAGTCTTGTTGCGGTGGGAAAAGGTGTAATCATGCCCGATGACATCAATACGGCTCACAGTCAACTTACTAAGTCTCTGCATGAATCCCAGATAGCGTTAGTGATCCGTCTTAGAACAAGCCATGAAGTGCTAGGGTTTGTGGTATTGGGGTTCAAACAGTCAGGGGAAGTATATTCGGAAAGAGATATGCGGCTTTTGACAACGGCGGCAGATGAAATTGCTATTAGTTTGCAGAATGCACTACGCTTTGAGGAGATTCAGCGGTTTAATCAGACGCTGCAGCAGCGTGTTAAAGAGGCAACCCATCGGCTCAGTGAGACGAATCGCAAGCTGAAGGCGATGGATGAGACCAAGGATGACTTTATTGGCATGGCGAGCCATCAGTTACGTACGCCGCTCACATCTGTAAAAGGCTATCTAAGCCTAGTATTGGACGGCGATGCTGGTAAGATCACGTCACAACAGCGCAAACTGCTGAGCCAGGCATTTATCAGCTCCCAACGCATGGTGTTCCTCATCGCTGACCTCTTGAATGTGTCACGCCTGAAAACGGGCAAATTCATCATCGAGACCACCCCTGTTAACTTGGCTGATATAGTGACAGATGAGATAAGCCAGCTACAGGAGACGGCGGTCGCTCGAGAATTGACTCTGGAATTCCATAAACCAGCACATTTCCCATCTGTTGAGCTAGATGAGACAAAGACGCGCCAAGTTATCATGAATTTCCTGGATAACGCCGTATACTACACGCCGAGTGGCGGCCACATCGTAGCTACGCTAACAGAGACGCCCAAGAGCGTTGAACTGCGCGTAATAGATAACGGCATTGGTGTACCCAAGGCCGAGCAACACCACTTGTTTAGTAAGTTCTTTCGGGCCAAAAACGCCCAAAAGGCTCGTCCTGATGGTACTGGCCTCGGCCTTTTCATGGCCAAAAAAGTGGTTATTGCCCAAGGCGGGGCTATTATATTTGACAGCAAAGAAGGTGAGGGCAGCACCTTTGGCTTTATCTTCCCCAAACAACCCGTCATCCAATCCGTCCCTGTTGCGGATAAGTAAGCACATCCCGGCCAAAAATCAAGCATAACCATGTTGACAAGATGTAAATATAGTGGTACTATGTTGACATCATACGTAAAAGCTTGGGAGGCTTGGAAGATGAAACGGATTTTTCGTTCTAAACTAGCATGGGGCATCGCAATTGCTACCGCTACAGCGCTGGGAGTGTTTGGTTACCACCAGGTAAATGCCGGCGCCCGCCAGGATTGTGACAACAACGCAATCATATACTGTGGCGCGCAAACGCCTAGCGAATTTATTAGTAAGGCTACTGCCAATAACCCTGCCGATCTGCAGGCAATTTACCAGAACTTTGGTCTTGCGCCAGCTGACTATAACAAGTTTGTAACTACCGCCAAGATGGGTACTGCCTACAAAGACGGCCGCATTGTCGTTGATGGTCGCACGGTTGCAACTGATGCCTGGAGTATCGGTCGCTTGGGCAACCACGATGGTCAGACCTTTAAGCGCGAATATACTATAGCGGGTCATACTTACTACGCCTCCCACAACACGGACATTTTCCTGAGCGACAACATCCCTGTAATGGTCATGTTCGACGAAAAGGGTGTCATGAAGTTTGCTGTTCTTACCGCTTGCGGCAACCCGATTACGGGTCCCAAGACTACCCCGCATTACAGCTGTGACTTGCTCCAGAAGCAAACAGTAGAAGGTCAGAAAAACACTTACAGCTTTACGACTAAAGCTAGCGCTACCAATGGCGCAATGCTTGCCAAAGTTGTCTACGATTTTGGCGACGGCTCTGCCCAAGTTACCAAAAATAGCCTAAGCGATGCCGTTACGCACACCTATACCAAAGAAGGCAATTACATCGCCAAAGTAACAGTATACGTTACACTTCCTGGGGGTAACCAAATTCCGGTAACAGGTGCACAATGTCAGACACAGATTACGGTTGAAGCTCCGCCAATCGTTGCCTACACCTGTGATAGCCTCCAGGCGTTGCCAGCCAAAGATGAGCTTAGCTACACCTTTACCGCTAATACTAGCAGCAAGAATGCTACCCTGAGCGGTGCTGACTTCGACTTCGGCGATGGCACTACCAGCCAGAACGTCACCCCTGGTACTGATGCCAACATAGTATCTGTTGACCACACCTACCAGAACGCTGGTGACTACACTACCAAAGCCACCGTCCACTTCCAGGTAACGGGTGAAAACGGCGACAAAACCATCAAGTCGGTAAACTGTGAGGTACAGATTAGTACCAAAGTTTGCTCGACCAACCCGAACTTGCCACCTAATAGCCCTGAGTGCCAGCCCTGCAAGTACAACAACAAATTGCCTCACGACAGTCCAAAGTGTAAAGCAAAGCCAGTCGCCAAAGTGTTGCCTAACACCGGTGCGGGCGATGTCATCGGCCTGTTCGCAGGCGCCAGCCTGGTAGGTTTTGTCGGCTACCGATTCTACCTGAGCCGCCGCTTCCTCCGCGGCTAGTCATCTGACTGACCTCTGTAAAATCTCCACCTCATCAGGGGTGGAGATTTTGGTTTGTTACGGCCGCCGTAACAGAGGTAAAGAGCGTATGATAAGATTGACAAATACGCCAGTTTGTGGTAGACTGTACATAACCTTGTGAGAAGGTGAGTAGGGATAACCCCGTAACTAGCGCGGCGGCTTTTGTCGCTTTGTGCTATAGCCTCTTTCACCAAGGGTACATTTACAAGTCAAACCATTACAACGCATAACCCCATACGCTCGTGACGCTTTTGCCCGACACAAGAACCAAGTTCTTGTTTCATGCAAAAGCTCTTGGCGCGCTGCTTTGTTAAATCCTGCGCTGCTCCCTTACCGTACTTAGGTACGGCGCGGTCCGCTGCTCAGATTTGTCTCGCATCGCACTCAAGCACGAACGTATGGTTTTTTGTGACGGTCAGTGTGGAATTTTTATGATAAGAGACGCGGTGTCTTGTCATAAATATTCTGCACTGGTTGAGCTTTGCCCGGGTCTGTTCGCAGACTCCAGTAGCTCCCGTTGCAGAACAATGCGCTTTGTAAGCACAATTCTATCTATTGCTATTCGTGTATGTTTCCTCTCAACCTGGGAACGGTTCTTTGCAGATTACTCTAAATCTGTGGCGAACCGTTCCCACGCTAAGGGAGTTTTACGGTCAGGCACGCATTCGCGTGGCCTGTAGCTTTACCCCCCCGAGAAAGGAAACACCGTGACCGCAATCGTCAACCCCGACAAGTCCAAGATCAAGTGGCTGCACGCGTTCTTTTGGGCGTTCGTCGCACTCGCTCTGGCCTTCTGGCTCTTCTCGACTGGCGAGAGCGTGTTCGTGTTCGGCTTCTGGGCGACCTTCGTCCTTGCCGGCATCATCGCGCTCTACGTCCGCGCGGGCTACATGCTCGGCATACTCGGCATGGCGCTGGCCTGGTTCATCTGGAACATGACCCCTTGGGGTTTGTCCTGGGTGCAGGCCAACACGTACGGCTGGCTCGACTTCGTCGCGCCCGCGCTGTGCGTGATCCTTGCGCTCTGCGCCGGTTTCACCCTGACGTACTTCCGCAAGAACAAAGCTTCTAGGAGGACCTACAGTGCGTAAACCCACCTGGGTTCGTCGTCCCAGTCGTCCCACCCTCGCGGGTACCAGGGGCGTCATGTGGACCAACCACAGCAAGTTCGGGAAGTTCGGCATCATGTCGTTCGTCCTGCTGGTGATCGTGTCGGTGGCTATCTCCCTCTGGGGAGGCAGTGCATCCGCGCCCAGCAGCATCGCTTCGGCAACCCCGCCGGCCGCTGCCCAGCCTGCATCCGCAACGCCTGCGTCCGCGCCTCTCGGCGAAGTCGGTCCCGGCAACTGTGTCCCCGGCGATCAGATGGTCAAGCAGCACTCCGGTACGAGCGTCGACCAGCTGTCCGCCACGTGGATCCAGTGGCTTCGTGACCACGCCTCCGAGCCCTGCGTCCAGTCCATGGCGAAGTCCGTCGGAACCACCGGCGACAAGCTGGCCGACTGGCTCGCGGAAAACGCGGTCTTGAAACGGCTCACCCAGCCGCTGACCATCGGCAACACGTACTTCGACCAGAACGGCAATATCGTCAACTGGAAGGTGCAAACCTTCCCCGTCGACGAACTGGTCTGGTTCGACAAGAACACTGGCAAGCCGGTGTTCAAGTACGTGTGTGGTAACAAGCTCGAAGAGGTTTCGGCTCCGGTCAAGGCCAAGACGACTCCCGTCGTCACGGTTCGCTACGACCACCCGAAGCCCCCGACCACGCCGCCGACGACGCCCCCGGGCCCGCCGACCACGTGCAAGGACACAAACACCTGCAAGCCGCCGACGTGCCAGGACACTAACTCGTGCAACCACGAGGAGACCTGTGCCAACCACCCCACGTCCCCCGAATGCCAGCCCAACGACTGCATCGCTCACCCGGAGCAGCCGAAGTGCCAGCCGCAGGAGAAGTGTGTCAAGGCGGATCACCCGAAGCCCGGTCCCGACTACACCTGGAACCAGAGCACCTGCTCCTGGTCTCCGCCGGTGTGCGTCAAGACTCCGTCTCCGGGCCAGGGTTACATCTGGAACGAATCGACATGTTCGTGGACGCCGCCGACCTGCGTGAAGCCCCAGAGCCCCGGCCCTGGTTACACGTGGGACGAGCAGCACTGCAAGTGGGTTCCCCCGACCTGCGTGAAGCCCGCTTCTCCCGGACCCGGATACACCTGGGACCAGGAACGCTGCAAGTGGAACCCCCCCACCGAAGCCTGCGTCAAGGGCAACCCGCCCGCGCCGACCGGCTACGAATGGGATTCCACGACGTGCAGCTGGCACAAGCCCCCGCAGAGCGAAGACTGCCAGCAGAATGGTGGACCCGGCTGCCCGCCGAACCCGAGTCACCAACCGCCGGGAACCCCCGACGGTCCGACTCCGGGCGCTCCGACGACCCCGCCGGGCAACACCACGCCGACTCCGGTCGACAACGGCAGCACCCACACCCCGGCCCCCGACCCCACGGACAACGGCTCGAACTCCGGTTCGAACCCGTCCGACTCGTCCGACCACACGGGGACCCCGTCCGGCTCCAACACTGATCCCAGTGGCGGTACCCAGACAACCCCGCCGCCGGTCAACAACCCGGTCGATACGGGCCAGGGTGG
>Ga0207647_10001105_pt1 | contig 20793 bp, 17 predicted proteins | sample KBSCornC2_FD_184295 | JGI IMG/M metagenome (GOLD analysis project Ga0207647, IMG submission 184295) | Corn rhizosphere microbial communities from Kellogg Biological Station, Michigan, USA - C2 (SPAdes) (version 2) | ecosystem: Host-associated > Plants > Roots > Rhizosphere ... | reverse complement strand
AGATCGACATGTGAGTGTGCATGCCGCTGCCGTTATCCTTGGCGATCGGCTTGGGCATGAAGGTCGCGGTCTTGCCGTAGGCGTGGGCGACCATGTGCACGACGTACTTGTAGATCTGCATCCGGTCGGCGGTCTCGACGAGTCCGCCGTAGGTGAGGCCGAGCTCGTGCTGCGACGCGGCGACCTCGTGATGGTGCTTGTCCATCGGCAGGCCCATCTCGAGCATGGTCGAAACCATCTCGCCGCGGATGTCCATCGCGCTGTCGACGGGAGCGACCGGGAAATAGCCGCCCTTGGCGCGTGGGCGGTGGGCGAGGTTGCCGCCCTCATACTCGCGCATCGTGTTGGTCGGCAGCTCGATGTCGTCGATGCGGAAGCAGCTGGAGTTGTAGGTGTCCTCGAACCGCACGTCGTCGAACATGAAGAATTCGGCTTCGGGGCCGACGAACACGGTGTCGCCAACGCCGGTCGCCTTGAGATAGGCCTCGGCACGCGTCGCGGTTGAGCGAGGATCGCGGCCGTAGAGCTCGCCGGTCGAGGGCTCGACGACGTTGCAGAACAGGACGAGCATCGGAGTCGCGCTGAACGGGTCGATATAAGCCGCGTCGAGGTCGGGCTTCAGGATCATGTCGGACTCGTTGATCGCCTTCCAGCCGGCAATCGAGCTTCCGTCGAACATGAAGCCGTCGGTGAGATTGTCCTCGTCGACCACGCCCGAGGCCATGGTCAGGTGCTGCCATTTGCCCTTGGGGTCGGTGAAGCGGAGGTCGACCCAGTCGATCTCCTCGTCCTTGATCCGCGACAGGATCGTGCTTGCGTTGTTCGCCATGGGATGTTGCCCTCGCTCTTTCTATCGTGCCGCCCGAACGAGAAACGCCGCAGGCCCAGCGGCCGGCCGGGCGAGGACGATGCGAATCGAGCTTGGGACTTCAGATTCCCGACGCCGGGCCGAGAGTCAGGAGGGCAGCGAATATTTCACCGGTCGCCACAGCCGTTGTGCGGCCGCCGCAATCGTCTAGCATCGCGTCGAACTGGGGAGGGTGACTGCGATGCTAATTGCACTGCTGGTCCCGATTGTCCTTGCGACGCTGGTGTTCACTTTCGTCCTCGTGAGAAACGCCATCGCAACGCGGTCGGCGCCGACGCTCGAGACAATTGGGCTCGGCGCCGTTGTCAGCTTCTTCGATACGCTCGGAATCGGCTGTTTTGCTCCGACGACCGCATGGTTCAAGTTCCGGAAGTTGGTTCCCGACCGGCTGATTCCGCCGACGTTGGTCGTCGGCCTCACCATCGCCGCCGTGGTCGAATCGATCATTTTCCTCCTTCAGCTCGGGGTGAAGGTCGATCCGGTCCTGCTCGTCGGCTGCATCATCGCCTGTACGACGGGCGGGCTCATCGGCGTCACTCTCGTGCACCGGACGCAGGTGTGGATCGTGCAGTTCATTGTCGCGATAGGGCTCCTGCTGGCCGCAATCGCGTACGGGATGACGAACCTGCACCTCTTCCCTGGCGGAGGGACGGCGGCCGGCTTGCCGATTTCCCTGACGATCGTCGCAATCGTGGCGAACTTCGTGATCGGCGTGCTGCTGAACTACGGCGTCGGCAACTATGCGCCGACGCTCGTCATGCTGAGCCTGATGGGGATGGACCCGAGGCTGTGCTTCCCGATTATGGCGGGCGCCGCGGCGCTTATGGGAGCAACCGCGGGAATCCGGCACATCAACACCGGAAAGCTCGATCTTGGGATCGTCATTGGACTGACCATCGGCGGAATCCCGGCAGTCCTCGTTGCGGCCTACATCGTCGTCACCATGCCTCTCGAAATCCTCCGCTGGCTCGTGCTTGTCGTTGTGCTCTATGCTTCCGCGATCATGTTCCATGCGGCGACGCTCGGCCGGAGGGAGCACGACGCGGAACCGGCAACCGCCGCCGTCGCGGAATAACTCATTACGGAACTGTTCAAGCATCCGGCCATTGTTGCTGCCCGAGCGGGCCAAGAAGGAGACGGTTGTCATGCGCTCCATCCTGCTTTGGCTGATCGGCGTACCGATCCCAATCATTCTGCTGCTGGCACTCTGCACACACCATTTCTGAGGCCGCTTCCAGATTCCGGCGGACGAGACAGTCCGTGCAACGACGTCGCTGAATTCGGCTCAATATGCCATGGCTCGTGCCCTCTGGTGCCGCTATCATCGCCGAATGGAGCCATTCGTTCGTCGCGCATTCCTGGTATGCGCAGCTGCCGTTCTGGGCATTCTTGCATCGCCGCTAACCGCCCAGCAGACCATTCCCGATCAGCAGACCACGCCGAGCGTGCCGCCGGCTCCTCCGCCGGATAGGCAGACCAGTCCCTCCGTGCCGCCACCATTCCCGCCCATGCCGGCGCGGGAGCCGCGGCATCGCTTCGTGGATATGGGCGACCACCGGACTTCACACGCGCACCACCGGACGACCAAAGCCAGTCACCGGACCACGTCTTCGAAACACCGGGCGACGTCCAAACAGCGGGCGACGTCCAAACACGGGGCAACCCATGAGCATGGCCGCGCATCGACGCGGCACCGCGTCGCGTCGCGCCACCATGCCGTCGCGCCGAGTATGTCGAAAAAGGCGATCCGCCAGTGTCACGGCATGAGCTATCGCCAGCTGCTGCGTCACAAGGATTGCGCGGCGCTGCTCCAGAGCGAGCTCAACGCCGCCTCTCATGCGAAGCATCGCTCCGGAAAACACAAGACGTCGGCGAAGCGGCACAAGACCGTCAGCCGTCACGAGACCCGGCGCAGCACGACAGTGAGGCATCGAAGGCACTAAGGCACGCCGATTTCGCATAGTCGGCAAGGTCGGCGCTTCCGCCCCTTCACATCGCCGAATCCGCTCGCTATCAGGCCGCCCAACCGCTCTGGCCGGCCGGCCGGGGAGGGGTCGCCCACGTGCCGTTCCCGGCACATCAGAATTAGCGTCTCAAAAGGGGTATGATGGCCACCGCACGATCGGCTGAGGGTTCAACAAGCTCAGATTCCGGCGGGGAGGGCGTCCGCCGTCGCGATTTCCTCAATGTCGCCGCGGTCAGCTTCGCCGGCGTCGGCGCCGTCGCCACGCTCGGGCCGCTGATCGTGCAAATGTCACCGTCGCAGGACGTGCTTGCGATGGCGACGACCGAAATCGACATTTCCAAGGTCGAAGTGGGCCAGCGCATCAAAGCCTTGTGGCGCAAGCAGCCGGTCTTCGTAGCCCATTTGACGCCGAAGGAGATCGCCGAGGCCAATGCGGTGCCGGTCTCGTCGCTGCGAGATCCGCAGTCGCTGTCGGAGCGGACCAAGCCTGGCAAGGAGAATTGGCTGATCGTGGTCGGCGTCTGCACGCACCTCGGCTGTATTCCACTTGGAACCGGCGAGGGCGAGAACAAGGGTCCGTACGGCGGCTGGTTCTGCCCGTGTCACGGATCCCAGTACGATACCGCCGCCCGCATCAGGCAGGGTCCTGCTCCAAGAAATCTCGCAGTTCCCGACTATCAGTTCACGTCGCCAACCACCGTTACTGTCGGCGCAAAGGGGTAAGCGCACCTATGAGCTTTTCCTGGGCCAGGCCCTACGAACCCAAGCACCCGTTGATGCGCTGGCTCGACGAGCGCCTGCCGCTTCCGCGCATCGTCTATGGCGCGGTCGGCGGCGGCTACCCGGTGCCGCGGAACCTCAATTACTGGTGGAATTTCGGGTTCACGGCCGCGATGTTCCTGGCGATCCAGATTGTGACGGGCATCGTGCTTGCGATGCATTATTATGCGACCGCCGACGGCGCGTTCAATTCGGTCAACCAGCTCATAATGCGCGACGTCAACGCCGGCTGGCTGCTGCGCTACGCGCACATGAACGGCGCGAGCTTCTTCTTCATTGCGGTCTACATCCACATTTTCCGAGGGCTCTATTACGGGTCATACAAGGCGCCGCGCGAGCTCGTCTGGATGCTCGGTCTTGTCATCTATCTACTGATGATGGCGACGGCGTTCATGGGCTACGTGCTGCCCTGGGGGCAGATGAGCTACTGGGGCGCGCAGGTCATCACCGGATTCTTCTCAGCCTTCCCAGTCGTCGGCGAACCTATCCGGGTCTGGCTGCTGGGCGGCTATGCGCCCGACCAGGCGGCGCTCACCCGATTCTTCTCGCTCCACTATCTGTTGCCGTTCGTAATTGCCGCGGTCGTGATCCTTCACATCTGGGCGCTGCATATCCCGGGATCGGGAAATCCGACCGGCGTGGACGTCAAGGACGAACGCGACACCTTGCCCTTCCATCCGTTCTATACTGCGAAGGACGGCTGGTTCGTCGGCCTGCTGCTGCTGATCTACGCGATCGTCACCTTCTTCGCGCCGAATTATCTGGGACACGCGGACAATTACATTCCGGCCAACCCGCTGGCGACGCCGGCGGAAATCGTTCCCGAATGGTATTTCTGGCCCTTCTACGCGATCCTTCGCTCCTTCACGTTCGATTTCATCCTGCCGGCGAAGCTGTGGGGCGTGCTGGCGATGTTCAGCTCGATCCTGCTGCTGTTCTTCCTGCCGTGGCTCGACAAGTCGCCCGTCCGCTCCGGATCGTACCGGCCGGTGTTCAAGCGCTTCTTCTGGCTCCTGGTCATCGACATCGTCCTGCTGGGCTGGGCCGGCGGCGGCGCTCCGACGCCGTTCAGGAACGCGATCGGGCAGATTTGCGCAGCCTATTACTTCCTTCACTTCCTCGTGATCCTGCCATTGATCTCGGCATTCGAAACGCCGCTTCCGCTACCGAGATCGATCACCGATTCGGTGCTTCACGGTGAGGAAGCTGAATCTGCGCCGGCGGGGCCAAAGCCGCGGCGTACCAAGACAGCAACGGCCGTGGTCGAGTAGGGGGCGGCAGGCAAAATGCGTTTCATTCTCGGTTTCATCGGCATCGTCTTTGCGGGGGTCCTGCTGATCTCCCTGATCACCGGCCTGTCGACATATTTCAGCAACCCGCCGGCGCCGCTCGCCGCGGAGGAGTTCCACAAGGCGCCGAAGCCGTTGCACCTCGCCAGCGACGGGCCCTTCGGCCACTTCGACAAGCAGCAGCTGCAGCGCGGTTTTCAGATCTATTCGGAGGTCTGCTCAGCCTGTCACAGCCTCAAGCTGGTGTCGTTCCGCGACCTCAAGGGCCTCGGCTACAACGACGCCGAGATCAAGAAGATCGCATCGGACTGGAAGACGCAGGTTCCCTCGATTAATCCGGACACGGGCGAGGCAGCGACCCGCAAGGCGTTGCCCTCCGACAACTTCCCGCCTCCGTTCCCGAACGAAGTCGCTGCCCGCGCTGCAAACAACAATGCGCTGCCGCCTGACCTGTCGCTGATCACCAAGGCTCGTGAAGGCGGCGCGGCTTACGTCTATTCACTGTTGACCGGATTCCAGAGCCAGCCGGCCGAGCTCTTGAAGAAGTTCCCCGACGCGAAGACGCCGCCGAACCTTCACTACAATCCCTATTTCGCGAACCTCAACATCGCCATGCCGCCGCCGCTAACGACCGACGGGCAGGTGACCTATGCGCCGGGCAATCCCAAGCCCACTGTCGACCAAATGGCGAGGGATGTTGCGGCGTTCCTGGTGTGGACCGCCGAACCTACCCTGGAGAACCGCCACGCAGCGGGAATCGCGGTCGTCGTGTTCCTGCTCTTCGCAACCATCCTCGGCTATCTCGCCTATCAGCAGATCTGGTATGAAGCGAAGCGGGCGGTCCGCGTGACCGGTCCTCTCGAGCCCCAGAACCAGGCGAAGACGCGCCGGGCGAAGGCCAAGCAGGGGGTCGCTGGCTGATCCGGCGCATCCGTGCGGCAAGCTGGCGCGTGATTACGGCTGTTTAACGAAAATTCAGCGGCGGTTCACTTCGCCGCGCGCCTTCGCTGTCGAGCAAACTCCGGAAGTATTGGAGACTCGATATGCATATCGCTCGACTTAAGCTTGCCGCTGTCGCCTTGGTCGCCGGCGTCTCGCTCGCCGGCTGCGCCTACGACATGTACGGCGACCCCTATGGCTATGGGTACGCACCGTACGGCGGCGTCTCGGTCGGCGTCGGCTATGGTGGCGGCTACGGCGGCTATTATGGCGGATACGGGTACGGTTACCCCTATGGCTACGGTTACGATCCGTTCGGCTGGTACGGTGACTATTATTATCCGGGCACCGGCATCTACGTGTACGACAGCTACCGCAATCGCCACGAATGGAGCGGCGACCAGCGGCGCTATTGGGAGAACCGACGCTCGACGTGGCAGAACCGCACCGGGCGCACTTGGTCAGGGCAGAATTGGAGCGGATGGCGCAACCGCAGCGGTTCGACCGGTTCGACCACGACCACCGGCACGACCACGACGGGCGGCTGGCATCATCACCGAAGCTAGCGCCTAATCGGACTGGTCCGCCGCTTCGGGGCGGCGGCGGATCAGCACGATCGATACGAAGGTCATCACGACCTCGTCTTTCTGGTTGGTGACGATCGTCTGGGTTCGAAAGGAGCCCATCTCCGGCCTGCTGCGCGACGGTGTCTTCTCGAGGATCTCGCCCTTCACGTGAAGCGTGTCGCCAGGATAGACCGGCCTTCGCCAGCGCAGCTCATCGATGCCAGGGGAACCGAGGCCAGCCTGACGCTGGTCGACGACGCGGCGCGCGATCACCGACATGACCATCGCCGCCGTGTGCCAGCCGCTTGCGGCAATGCGTCCGAAATGGGTCTTGGCCGCTTCCTCGTCGGATAGATGAAAGGGCTGGGGATCGTACTTCGCCGCGAACTCCAACACCTCTTCGCGAGTGACCTCGTATGCACCGAAATAGGTCTGCTCGCCGATGCGCAAGTCCTCGAAATAGATCATCGGCGGTTCCCTTCCCTAACTTGCCGAGGCTGTCCACCCTCCGTGGAAACGGCATTTGCCTGCGCGCGCAAGCTGGTGCAGTTGAGTGCGCACGGAGGGGACCCGCATGAAATCGAAATCCATTCTGCTTGCCGGCGCTGCTGTTGCGCTCTCCATTGCTTCGCCGGCGGCGGCGCAATCGGAGAATAGCCGCATCATCGACGAGGGCATGAATCACAGTCACGTGATGCTGACCGCGTCGGAGCTGATGGACGGGATCGGCCCTCGGCTGACCAATTCTCATAATCTTCGCAAGGCGGAGGACTGGGCGCTCGACAAGTTCCGCTCTTATGGCCTGACCAACGTTCATCGGGAGCCGTTCGTCTTCGGCCGTGGCTGGAACTTCACCACCAGCAGCGCGCGGATGATCGAACCGCGGCCCATCGACATGGTCGAGATACCGGTCGCCTGGACGCCCGGAACGAACGGAGTGATCCGCGCGCCGATCGTCGTCGCGCCGATGAGCAAGGTCGAGCATTTCGCCGCCTGGCACGGAAAGCTCGCCGGCAAGATCGTCCTTGTCACGCTTCCTGGCACCAGCGACGAACCGAAAGATCCGGTCTTCAAGCGCCTCAGCGACAAGGACATTTCCGACGAAGACAATTACCAGCTGCCGCAATTCGACCCGGAAGCGCTCGACCGGCGATTGAAGCGCGTCCAGTTCGCGCAGGATCTAGACGCATTCCTGAAGAAGGAAGGCGCGCTCGCCTGGGTCCGCAAGAGCTACCGCGACGGCAAGCTCGTGAGCGGCGAGGGCTACACCTACATGGCCGGGCACACGCCCTCGCTGCCGGGGTTCGAGCTCGCGGCGGAGGACTACCGGCGGCTTACGCGCCTGGCGAAGACGGGTCAGGCTCCCGTCATCGAACTCAGCAGCGACGCGCAATTTGACGACAGCACGATGAACGCGAACGACCTCATCGCCGATATTCCGGGCACTGACCCGAAGGCCGGCTATGTCATGGCCGGCGGTCACTTCGACAGCTGGATCGCCGGAGACGGCGCTTCGGACAATGGCGCGGGCAGCGTCGTTGTGATGGAAGCCGCACGCATCCTGCGGCAGCTCGGCGTGCGGCCAAAGCGCACGATCCGGTTCGCGCTGTGGGAAGGCGAGGAACAGGGCCTGCTCGGCAGCCGCGCGTACATTGAACAGCACTTGGTGGATCGCCCGACGCCGCCGGATATGGATGGATTCACCGCCTACATGACTTGGGGCAATCGCTTCCCGCTGGTGAAGAAGCCCGGCTATTCGGACCTTAAGGCCTATTTCAACATCGACAATGGTTCGGGCAAGCTCCGCGGCATCTATGCCGAGGGCAATGCCGATGCCGTGCCGCTGCTGAAGCAATGGCTCTCGCCGTTCGATTCGATGGGCGCGGGGCACGTCGTCGCGGCGAAGACTGGCGGCACCGACCACGTCTTCATGCAGGCAGTCGGTATCCAGGGCTTCCAGTTCATCCAGGACCCGCTCGACTACGAGAGCCGGGTGCACCATTCGAGCATCGACACGCTTGATCACATGCGCGGCGACGATCTCCGCCAGGCTGCAGTCGTGCTCGCCGGCGTGCTGCTCGAGGCTGCTAACAGCGACAATGAGATTCCGCGGCCGCCGTTGCCGACGCAGCCGGTGCGGACCGATCCATTCGCATACCCCGACCCGGACAAATAGCGGGTACGGCGCAAGCGGATGCGATGATGAGTGGCCGATCTCCGTATGGACTGAATCCGGTCCTGATCGAGGCGGCAATCGCGCTGAACGAGAATCGGCTCGACGTCGCCGAGCGGATTCTCAAGCCGCACCTGAAGGAAGACCCGTTCGACGCCGCAGCGATCCGAATGCTCGCCGAGCTCGCCGCTCGGATCGGCCGTTGGGGGGATGCGGAGAATCTGCTGAAGCGGGCTGTCGAGCTGGCGCCTGGATGGACCGCGGCGAAGGCGAACCTCGCGCTGGTGCTCGGTCGTGTGGGGCGTCCGGCAGAGGCCATGGAGCTGCTCGACGATATTTTCGCCGCCGAGCCGGAGGATATCGGCCATTGGAACCTCAAGGCAGCGACCCTCGGCCGGCTGGGCGATTTCGAGGAAGCCATCCACCTCTACGAAGGGGTGCTCGAGCGCGCGCCGCGACAGCCCCGCGTCTGGCTGAGCTACGGGCACATGCTCAAGACGATCGGTCGACAGGCCGAGGGCATTACCGCCTATCGCCAGGCCATCGACCTCCAAGGCAGTCTCGGAGAGGCTTGGTGGAGCCTCGCCAATCTGAAGACCGTCAAGTTCGACGGGGCCGACCTAAGGGCGATGGAGGACGCGCTCAGAGCTCCGGACTTGTCCGACGAGGACCGCTTCCATCTCGATTTCGCGCTCGGCAAGGCGAAGCACGATCTGGGTCGAACAGATGACGCCTTTGGCCATTATGCAAAGGCAAATGCGCTGCGGCTCAAGAGCCAGCCGTACCGACCAGGGGGAATTACCGCCAGCGTAGACCGCAGCATCGCCGCATTCACCGTTGAAGCATTTGCCGAGAGGGCCGGCGGATCCGAGGCTCGCGACCCGATTTTCATTGTCGGCATGCCGCGCGCGGGTTCGACGCTGATCGAGCAAATCTTGTCATCGCACAGCAAGGTCGAGGGGACCTCGGAGCTTCCCGATCTGCCGGTGCTGGCGCGAAAGGGTGGCGCTTATCCGAACGGCGCTCTCGAGGCATCGCCCGAAGAGCGGCGCTCGCTCGGAGAGGAATATCTGCGCCGGGCATCGGTTCAGCGGCGGACCGACCGTCCGTACTTCATCGACAAGCTCCCGAATAACTGGCTGTACGTGCCCTTCATCCAGCTCGTGCTTCCGAACGCCAAGATCATCGATGCGCGGCGGCACCCGCTCGCCTGCTGCTTCTCGAACTTCAGGCAGCATTTCGCGCGCGGCCAGGCTTTCACTTACGACCTCGAGCATGTCGGCCGGTATTACGCGGACTACGTTCGGCTGATGGCGCACGTGGATGCGGTTCTGCCCGCCCGAGTCCACCGCGTAATCTACGAACGCATGGTCGAGGAAACGGAAGGCGAAGTCCGGCGCCTGCTCGACTATTGCGGCCTCGACTTCGAGCCGCAGGTGCTCGAATTCTACAAGACGGACCGGGCGGTGCGGACGGCAAGCTCTGAACAGGTGCGCCAGCCGATCTATCGGGACGCGACCGAGGAGTGGCGCGCCTACGAACCTCATCTCGCACCGTTGAAGGACGCGCTCGGACCGGTTCTCGCAGCCTATCCAGATGCACCCGCGACCTGAAAGCAACGCTCCTGCAACAATCGTGTCTGCGGCGCTTTACGGCTGTTGACTTCGATCAAGCCCTCTGTCGCAATACCGACACATAGCCGAATGGGGGCATTCGATGACGAATTTCCGCGCGCTGACCTTGGGTCTTCTCGCTTCGACTGCGTTGGCTACTCCGGCGGTGGCACAGAATGCTCAGCCCCAGACAACCGGCCAATCGCCTGCGCCAGGCACGAATGCAACCGACGTCACAGCTCCGCCGGCCCCGGTTCAGCAGGCGCAAGCCAATGCGAACCTGCCCGATCAGAGCGAGATCATCATCACCGCGACCAAGCGCGAGGAGAATGTCCAGAACGTTCCGATCAACGTGATCGCGCTCGGAACGCGTCGGCTCGACCAGCTCAATATTTCCAACTTTGAGGATTATACCAAGCAGCTGCCGTCGGTCGCCTACCTGACGACGCAGCCCGGACAGACCACGGTTTACATGCGCGGCGTTTCGGCAGCCGGCGGAACGAATGCCGAAGGCAACCACTCAGGCCCGCTGCCGCAGGTCGGCACCTACCTCGACGAGCAGCCGGTCACCACCATCGGTGGAACGCTCGACATCCACATCTACGACGTAGCGCGCATTGAAAGCCTGTCGGGCCCGCAAGGCACCCTTTACGGCGCGTCGAGCGAGGCCGGGACCATCCGCATCATCACCAACAAGCCCGAGCTGGGCGTTACGACGGGCCGCATCGACGGGGAGATCAATTCGGTCGATCACGGAGGAGTGGGCGGCAAGCTCGAAGGCATGATCAACTTGCCGCTCGCGCCGAAAATCGCGTTCAGGGCGGTCGCCTTCTATGAACGCGACGCCGGCTACATCGACAACGTCTTCGGGTCGAGAACCTATTACGTCAATGCTGCGAACAGCCTGTTCGGGACCGACGCAAATGGCGTCGGGCTAAATGCGGCCGGTAACCCGGTTACACCTGTGACCGTGACCAACTCCGGCCTCGAGAAGAACAACTTCAACACCGCCGACATCTACGGGGGCCGCGCAGCGCTCAAGGTCGATCTCGACGACAATTGGACCGTGACGCCGACGTTCATGTACCAGAAGACCAAGTCTAACGGCGTATTCTTCTACGATCCGACGCTCGGCGATCTGAAGATCGACCGCTTCCGGCCGGAGCCGTTCAAGGACCGCTTCTGGCAAGCCGCCCTGACCGTCCAGGGCAAGATCGCCAACTTCGATGTGACGTACGCCGGCGCCTATATGGACCGACCGAACTCAGGCGAGAACGATTACGCCGATTACACCGACGCGTACGACCGCAACTATGCGTCGTCGGGTGGGCTCCTTTATTTCTATTACCAGGACGCGGCAGGAAACCAGCTGCCCAATCCGCAGCAGTACATCCTCTTCACCAACCACTTCAAAAAAATGAGTCATGAGCTCCGGATCGCATCGCCGGCCGACGAGCCGTTCCGGGTGATCGCTGGCGCATTCTACGACCGGCAGTCGAACTTCATTCACCAGGACTACCGGGTCGACGGCCTCGACCCCGCTCTGTCAGTCAATGGCTTTCCGGGAACCTTGTGGCTTACCCAACAGAAGCGCGTCGACCGCGACTGGGCACTGTTCGGCGAGGCGAGCTGGGATATCGTTCCGAAGGTAACGCTGACGGCGGGCGGGCGCCTGTTCAGATATGACAACAGCCTGATCGGATTCTTTGGATTCGGGCGAAATCCCGGTCCCTTGGGCGACTTCACCGGCAGCCCGCCCAATGCCGCCGGAAGCAACCGCACCGGCGTCGCGCAATGCTGGACGCAAAGCGGCCAACGTCTGTACGATAAGGACTCGGACACCTACGCGACGAACCGGACGCTCGTTCCTCCCATAGTCCCGGGCAGCCCATGCACGGACCTCGGTGACTATGTGAACGGCAAGGTCGTTCCGAAGCACGCCAAGGGGAGCGGCTTCACGCATCGCCTGAACGCTCAGTGGAAGCCGCAAGCAAATCTGATGTTCTATGCCACCTGGTCGCGCGGCTTCCGGCCAGGAGGGCTCAATCGGCGAGGCGATATCCCGCCTTACGATCCTGACTATCTGACCAATTGGGAAATCGGATGGAAAACGACCTTCGGGCCAGTCCGCTGGAACGGCGATATCTTTCATGAAGTCTGGAAGAAGTTTCAGTTTGCCTTCCTTGGCGCGAACAGCCTGACCGAGATCCACAACGGCAAGGACGCTCGAATCAACGGGCTCGAGACTGACCTCAGCTACATTCAGGGCGGCCTGACGCTGAATGCTGCAGCGGCCTACACGGACGCCAAGACCAAAGGGAACATCTGCACCAACGCGGACGACACGACGGCGAACTGCTCGGAGGGCAGTGATTTCCCATCAGTCCCGAGTGGGACCCGGCTCCCGATCACGCCCAAGTTCAAGGCTACAGGGACTGCGCGTTACAGCTGGCCCGCCTGGGCTGACGTAAAGGCCCACGTCCAGGGATCTGTGACCTATCGCGGTTCCGCACCCTCTTCGCTGCGGACGGCAATCCAGCTCACGGGAAGCGGCGAGATTCTCGATCCCAACGACTTTCAGGGGAGGCTCGGCGCTGCCACGCTCGTGGACCTGTTCGCCGGTCTCGACTGGCCGAAGTGGAATATCGAGGCATTCGTCACCAACCTCTTCGACAAGCGCGACGATATCAGCCGCCAAACCGCATGCGCGAGCTGCACGCGGGCGTTGGTGGTGCCGGGACGGCCGAGGACGATCGGCATCCGCGCAGGGATGAAATTCTAGCAACGCGTCTCGTGCTTCGCCGTTGAGCGGCTCATGACCGACGAGACTCCGCGCGGTGCGCATTGGCGCTTCATTGCCGCAATTGTGGCGCTCGCTGCCGTATGGCTGGCGATGCTGCTGCTTGGCCGCGGTGCACTCGACCGCAACCTGTATGAGTCGCTCTATGCGGGGCACCGGCCGGCGCTGGTCGTCGTTGCGCGCGTCTTCACCGCCCTGGGAGAGCCGACGGTGCTGATTGGGGCGGGATTCCTCTTTGCCGTGTTCCTGTGGCGTGAGGGCCGCGCCCGCTTCGCTCTTGCGCTGCTCCTCGTCATCCTCGTCGGACGCGGCCTCAGCGAAGTACAGAAATACTGGATCGCGCGCGCCCGGCCGGACTTGGAGCCGCACCTCGTCGTCGTGAAGACATCGTCATTCCCGAGCGGTCATGCGACCAGTTCGATGATCTTCTATCTGACGATCGCGATAGCGCTGACGGCAGGGACTCCTTGGCAGCGACCCGCAGCCGTTGCGGCCGTGCTCCTGTCGTTATGCGTCGGAGTCAGCCGAGTGATGCTCGGCGTACACTGGCCGAGCGACGTCGTCGGCGGTTGGGCGTTCGGGATGTTGTGGGTGCTGCTGACCTTGCGGTCGGCGGAACGCGTTCTGCGCGCGGATTCCCGCTGAACAGCAATTACGCTATAGTCTCCGGGTCGTCGGGGGAATGCTCATGAACCGCTCAAGACCGTTCACCTGGATCGTAGCAGCACTTTTCGCGCTTGCAGCGCTCCTGCACATCTACCGCTTGTTCACCCATTTCCAGATCATCATCGGCAGCCACGTCATTCCGATGTGGTGCAGCTACGTGGCGATCGTCGTCGCCGCATTCCTGAGCTGGATGCTTTGCCGCGAGGCGAGGGGCACCAGCGGCCCCTAGACGTTGAAGCGGAACAGCATCACGTCGCCGTCCTGGACGATATAGTCCTTGCCTTCGGAGCGGAGCTTGCCCGCGTCACGCGCGCCGGTTTCGCCGCCGAACCTGATGTAGTCGTCATAACCGATCGTTTCGGCGCGGATGAATCCCCGCTCGAAGTCGGTGTGGATCTCGCCAGCCGCCTCCGGAGCCCTGGCGCCCTTGTGGACGGTCCATGCGCGGGCTTCCTTCGGCCCCGCCGTGTAGAATGTGATCAGGCCGAGTAGCGCATAGGCCGCGTGGATCATCCGGTTGAGACCCGTCTCATGCAGGCCAAGGTCGGAGAGGAAGGCGTCCCGGTCGTCTGCCGGAAGGGTCGCAATTTCGGCCTCGATCGCCGCGGATATGACAACCGCCTGCGCATCTTCCACGGCGGCCTTGTCGAAGACGCGCTGCGATAGGGCGTTTCCTTCCGCCGCTTCGCCTTCGTCGACGTTACAGACATAGAGCACCGGCTTGGCCGTCAGCAGCTGCGCGCGCTCCAGCGCCTTCGCTTCTTCGTGATCCTTCGGTTGCGTCAGCCGCGCCGGCTTCGAAGCGCGGAGCAGGTCGAGCGCCTGACCCAGTACGGACGCTTCGATCTTCGCCTCCTTGTCGCCCTGCTGCGCCTTCTTGACCAGGTTCGGGACGCGCCGCTCGAGCGATTCCAGATCGGCGAGCATCAGCTCGGTCTCGACCGTCTCCGCGTCGGCGATCGGATCGACGCGGCCTTCGACGTGGGTGACGTCGCCGCCTTCGAAACAACGCAGGACATGGATGATCGCGTCGACCTCGCGGATGTTCGCGAGGAACTGGTTTCCTAGACCTTCACCCTTGCTTGCGCCGCGCACCAGCCCGGCGATGTCGACGAACTCGATCTGCGTCTCGATCTCGTTCGCAGACTTGGCGATCGCGGCAATCTTGTCGAGGCGCGGGTCGGGAACTGCGACGCGGCCGACGTTGGGCTCGATCGTGCAGAAGGGATAGTTCGCCGCCTGCGCGGCAGCGGTCTCGGTCAGTGCGTTGAATAGCGTCGATTTGCCGACGTTCGGCAGGCCGACGATGCCGCAGCGGAAGCCCATGATTGTCCTGATTGGTAGGGAGGTTGCGCCCCTCTACGCGAAGTTGAAGCTGATGCTCAACCGCTCGCCGCGGCCTGTGCCGGGAAGCACTTCGTGACGCAGCCAGCTTTCCCACATCAGGACCAAGCCCGGACGTGGATCGACGCTGACGAAAGTGTCCGGTCGCGGGGGAGCGGCCATCATCAGCGGCAGGCGAGGGTCCTCGAACCGGATCGCGCCCGAACCCTTGGGCACTTCGACGTAGAGGGTCCCGGAGATGATGCTGTGCGGGTGGATGTGTCCACTGTGGTGCCCACCGGATTTCAACAGATTGACCCACAGGCTGTCGAGCTTCGGCTTGCGCTGAAGATCGAAGCCGCAATCACGCGCAAACGCCTCGGCATGGCGATTGAGCTGCTTTGAAAGATCGGCAAACGCGGGATCGCGCTTCGGCAGGTCGTTGAGCGACGCATAGCTGGTGTAACCGGCGTAGCGATGCTCCTTCGACCAGCGGCGGCCGGCTTCGTCGTCCTGGGCAAGCACGCGGATCGAACGCGCGAGTTCCCGCAGCAGCGCATCGTCCCCAAGCTCGGCCTCATATAGTCGTGTGACGAACAGGTTGCGCATAGCTCACCCCTAAAGCCGTTCGCCGTTCGCAGATACATCGAACCGCCACGGCACCTTGCAGAAACCGCCACTCGCCGAAGCATGCATGCGTTCATGCAAGCGCCAATCCCGTGCGTTCGGGTTACAGGGGAGCAGTTGATGATTGCACGGCCGCGATTGCGTCTGACTATGGCGGCTACTGCGCTTTCCTGCGTCTCCTCCGCCGGCTTCGCTCAATCGCGTTCCGACGAGAATGCAGTCACCCAGGCCGAGGACGCGTTCGGCTTCAGCGTCGGCCGCGAGAGCCTGGGCATTTACAATTCGGGCAACGTCCGCGGCTTTTCTCCCGTCGCGGCGGGCAACCTCAGGATCAACGGGCTTTATTTCGACCAGCAGTGGGGCCTGTCGGGCACGATCCTGGATTCGGCGAGCATCAAGGTCGGGCTGTCGGCGCAAGGATATCCGTTCGCCGCGCCGAGCGGCATCGTCGACCAGACGCTTCGCCAACCCGGCGACAAGGCGGGCGCCTCGGTGGTTGCCAATTGGGACAGCTGGGGCACCTACGGCATCGAGGTGGACGGCACCCTTCCGGTTAGCCCGACGCTCAGCGTCGGCTACGGCCTCAACGGCACTCACCTGTCCTTCCCGGACGGGACCAACAATTTCAATCACACCGAGAGCCTCGTCGTCCGCTGGCGGCCGACCCGCGCGATCGAGATCATGCCCTTCTGGTCGCTCAACAACGACTATGACGACGAAGCGGGCACGTTTTACGTGCCGGCCGGAGCGTTCCTGCCAAAGCTGCCAAGGCCCGACCACAATGAGGGGCCCGCCTGGGCCGATTTCCGATACAAAGGCCTGGACGAGGGGCTGCTCGCCTCGGCGCGTCTCGCGGAAAACTGGGTCCTGCGTTTTGGCGCGTTCCGCTCCGTCTGGGACGTCAAGCACAGCTACTCGGGCCTGCTCGTCGACGAGCAGCCCGACGGCAGCGGCGACCGGCAGCTGTTCGTCGATCCGCCGAACAAGCAGCAGTCGAACAGCGGCGAGCTCCGGCTGACCCACAGCATCCCGGACGGGCCGCGGCTGCATGTCATTCACCTCAGCGTTCGTCGGCGCGATGCGAAACGCGAATTCGGCGGCTCCGATTTCGTCGACTTCGGACCCGGCCGCATCGGCGAAGACGTGACTGCGCCACGGCCGGACACATTTCACTTCACCGAAGAGAGCCGCGACCGAGTGCAGCAGACGACGGTCGGCCTCGCGTACGACGGCCGCTGGAAGAATGTCGGCGAGATCAGCTTTGGCATCTCAAAGGCACACTTCCGCAAGGAAACGGATGTTCCGGGAGACCCCGCGGCAATCACGCGCTCTAGCCCGCTGCTCTACAATGCGACGGCGGCGGCGAACCTCACCAAATCGATCATCGTCTATGCCGGCTATGCGCGCGGGCTCGAGGAAAGCGGCGTCGCACCGGACAACGCGGCTAATCGCAAGCAGCCGCTGCCCGCAATCCTGACGCAGCAGAAGGACGCGGGCATTCGCTTCAACCTCACGAAGAACATCAAGGCGGTGGCGGGGGTGTTCGACCTGACCAAGCCCTATTTCGGCTTCGATTCCGCGAACGTCTACCGTCAGGTCGGCACCGTCGAGAGCAAGGGCGCTGAATTCTCGGTCTCGGGGAGCGTCACTCCCCGGCTGGACATCGTCGCTGGAGGCATGCTCCTCGACCCGAAGGTGACCGCATCGGGAGCAGTGGGCAACATCGGCTCAAGGCCGGTCGGACTGCCGACCCATCTGCTCATTTCCAATGCCAACTGGAAAACTCCGTTCGTTAAAGGACTGGAGCTTGATCTTGCCGTGTCGCACCGTGGGAGAACCCCCGCGACAACCGACAATCTCGTCTTTCTTCCGCCGCGGGCGCGGGTCGACGTCGGCGGCCATTATCGGTTCAAGCTCGCCGGCCGTAACGCGACATTCCGCCTGCAAATGGTCAATGTTTTCAACAACGAGGGCTGGGGGCTCGCTGGTTCGGGGGTCTACACCGGGAACCCCGCGCGATATGTTCAGGGCTATGTGACGGTCGACTTTTAGCGGGGGATATGGCGCCGCTTGCCGTTAGGCCCCTAATGGCGCAGCCTAGTCCGGAATGTCGGACGTGTTCATCTCTTATGCGCGCTCGGGCGAGGAGCAGGCGAAGCGCGTTGAAACAGCGCTCGTGGACTGCGGCTTTGCTGTCTGGCGGGATTCGGAACTTCCAGCGCATCGACCCTATTCCGAGGTCATCGAGGAGCGGCTCCGTTCGGCCAAGGCTGTCGTAGTCCTCTGGTCTGCTGATGCAGCCCGATCGCAGTGGGTCAGGGCAGAGGCTGATGCAGCGCGCGAAGCGGGGACACTGGTGCAGGCGAGCCTGGACGGCACAATCGCACCGATGCCATTCAACCAAATTCAATGCGCCGATCTCGGAGGGGCCGCTGATCCCGTCATCTCGTCTGGCTGGCCGAAGCTCCTGGCGAGCGTTCAGGCCTTGGCAGGCGCAGCTGTCGCGACGAAGCCGGAGCCCGCACCGTCGCGCAAGCAGCAGGTTTCCGTCTGTGTCTTGCCCTTCGCCAACATGAGCGGCGACGCCGAGCAGGAATATTTCAGCGACGGCATCAGCGAAGACATCACTACCGACCTGTCCAAGGTTTCGGCCCTCGAAGTCATCGCACGCAACACGGCATTCCAGTTCAAGGGCCAGCGAATTGACGTTTCCGAGGTCGCCCGGAAGCTTGGCGTCAGTCACGTGCTTGAGGGCAGCGTGCGCAAGGCTGGCGGCCGCGTTCGCATCACTGCTCAGCTCATCCAGGGAAAGTCAGGGCGTCATATCTGGGCAGATCGCTACGACCGCGACCTGACGGACATCTTTGCCATTCAGGATGAAATTTCGAAGGCGATCGTCGACGCGCTGAAGGTCAAGCTGCTGCCCGCTGAGAAAAAAGCGATCGAGGATCGGGGAACGACAAGCGCCGATGCATACAATCTCTATCTGATGGCACGGCAGCTTTGGATTTCAGGCAATTATGGGGACCTTCGCCGCGACGAAATCGTCATTCGCACCGCGCAGCAGGCGATCGCGCTGGATCGCAATTACGCGCAAGCTTGGGCACTACTCGCGATTGCCCAGGCCAGCGTGCGATACCAGCATGAACGGGACGTCGATGACGGTCTCACAGCGGCCGAAGAAGCACTCAAGATCGATCCGACACTAGCCGCGCCGTACAGCGTTCGGGCCCGCCATCTTGCCGAACGAGGAGATTTCGCTGGCGCGGAGGTGGAGATCCGCCATGGCCTGGAGCTCGATCCCAACAGCTGGGAAGTCAATCGCGAAGCTGCGCGGCTACTGATGCAGCAGCGTCGCGTCGAAGAAGCAATGAAGCACTTCATCTTGGCGGCATCTCTCGACGAGAACGACTTCCATTCCTGCATGATGCTGCTGACCTGTTACCAGGCCAGGGGAGAGTCAGAACGCAAGCCCGAAGTCGCCAAGCAGATGTTGGAGCGAAGCGAGCGCGTGCTTAAGCAGGACAGTCTCAACGCCTCCGCCCTCGGGGTCAGTGCCGCTGCGCTCACGATTCTCGGCGAACTCGACAAGGCCAAAGAGCGAATACAGCGCGCGCTGGTCGTCGATCCCGACAACGTCAACATGCCGTACAATTTCGCCTGCATGCTCGCGACTTGGGTAGGCGACCTTGACGGGGCGCTGGACATGCTCGAACCGATAATGTCTCGAACCAGTCGAAGCCTGATGATCAGCTTGCTCGCGGACCCCGACATGGACCCGCTTCGCGATCATCCCCGCTTCAAGCGCATGATAGCCAGACAGATGAAACGGACGGCGGTTACGGAGGAAATGATCGCCGAAGCGACCGGAACGGCTAATCCGCCTGCTGGAGGCGAAGCGCAATCTCGCTCATGAAGCGGGCGTCCTCGCCATCGGCGAGCCACTCGGCTTCTGAAGCCACGGCGCCCAGCAGATCGGAAAGCGGCTCCATCTCGGCCTTCGCATAATTGCTGAGCACGTGCTTGGTGACGAGGTCTTTGCGGCCCGGGCCCGGGTGGCCGATGCCGATCCTCACGCGGCGGAAATCCGGCCCGAGCGATGCGTCGATCGAGCGAAGGCCATTATGGCCGGCGGTGCCGCCGCCCACCTTCACCTTCACCTTGAACGGAGCGAGGTCGAGCTCATCGTGAAAGACGGTGAGCGCGTCGAGGTCGAGCTTGTAGAAATGCATCGCCTGCTGAACGGCGTCGCCGCTGTCGTTCATAAAGATCTGCGGCTTTAGAAGCAGCACACGGTTGCGGCCGATCCGCCCTTCCGCGATCAGGCTTCGGAACTTCTTCGACCAGGGGGAAAAATCGTGCACCTCGGCGATGATGTCGGCGGTCATGAAGCCGACATTGTGCCGCTGCAGCGCGTAGCGCGCGCCCGGATTGCCGAGGCCGACCCAGAGTTGCATGCCGCTGCGCTAGCAGGAGCGGGGACAAACAAAAACCGCTCGCCCTCGCGGGCGAGCGGTTCCTGAATTTGCCGGGCGACGGAAGATTACTCTTCGCTCGCGCTTTCGCCCGGAGCGGCTTCGCCCTCCGCTTCCTCGCCTTCCACGGTCGGGACCTCGCCCGCAGGCGCGGTCTCTTCCTCTTCCGCCTTCATCGCCGACGGAGCCACGATGGTGGCAACGGTGAAGTCCTCGTCGGTGTTGGCCGGGACGACGCCGTCGGGCAGCTTGACCTGGCTGATGTGGATGGAATCGCCGATCTCCAATCCGTCGAGCGGGATGTGGATCTCGTTCGGGATGCTTGCGGCGTCGCAGACGATCTCCAGCTCGTGAACGACGACATTGAGCACGCCGCCCTTCTTCAGCCCCGGGGATTCCTCTTCATTGTCGAATCGCATCGGAATGGCGACGTGCACCTTGGTGTGCTCGCCGATGCGCAGGAAGTCGACGTGGATCGGCCGGCTCGAGACCGGGTGGAAATCGACGGCCTTCGGCAGGGTGCGCTGAGGCTTCCCCTGGTAATCGATCATGATGACCGAGTTCATGAAGTGGCCGGTGGAAAGCATCTTGGACAGAAGCTTCTCCTCGACATGGATCGAGAGAGGCTCTTTCTTTTCGCCGTAAACCACGGCGGGGACCCGGCCTTCGCGGCGCAGTGCACGGGAGGCTCCCTTGCCAGCCCGGTCG
>Ga0207647_10001103_pt1 | contig 20836 bp, 17 predicted proteins | sample KBSCornC2_FD_184295 | JGI IMG/M metagenome (GOLD analysis project Ga0207647, IMG submission 184295) | Corn rhizosphere microbial communities from Kellogg Biological Station, Michigan, USA - C2 (SPAdes) (version 2) | ecosystem: Host-associated > Plants > Roots > Rhizosphere ... | reverse complement strand
GGCAGGTAGCTTCGGATCTCGGCGTCAACTTAAACACAGTCGCCTTTGCCTATCGTCGCCTGCAAAAAGAAGGGCTGATTCGCGTCCGGCACGGCTCAGGCGCCGTAGTAATCTCGCAAACCCTGAAAGAAAAGCCTGACGACCGTCTCCGTGCGCAGTTGCGGACCGCCCTCACGCAACTCATCCTTGCCGGACTAAAAGTCCCTGAAATCAAAGCCCTAATCAACGAAGAGCTGGACGAGCTCAGTAATAAAACAAAAGCACAAAGTAGCCTGCGCTGACTTTGTGCTTTTTGTGCCTTTTGTGGCTAATTTTACTGGTTTGGTCGCGAGGGCTCGATGTTCTTTCGTGGCATCGGACGCCCGGTCTCCATATCCGGAAGACGCTCACGACCACCACCGAATCCACCGCTCGGCGGAGCTATAGACGGAGTTGGCGGCGGTGTCGGACGATTCCCTCCGCCTCCGTTTCCGCCACCGTTTGACGGATAAGTGTGGCCACCGCCGTTACCGCCGTTAGAACCGACCTGAGGCTGGTTACCGCCGGCGTTTGTTGGGTACCGAGGCGGATAGTACGCCGATGGGTAATACACGGACGTGTTGTACGACCCGTACGGCGAACCCAAACCATAATAGAACGGCAGGAACGTGTAACAACGTGAATGCGTGTTAAAGAACCAGAGTCCCAACCGCCGCGAGAACGGATCCCAATCCGTAAAATTAGCGAAAGCCGAATTGATCATCTGGTCGTTGATACGGCTATTGGCTTTCGCCAGCATTTTTCCCCGGTCTTTACTCCAGACGTCTACGTCTTCCTCAACCTTTTTCTCTTCTTTGGTCAGTTTTGCGACTGAGACGTTGGTGGCGTTGAAAACTACCTTATTTCCGCCTTTTACCTTCGTATGCGAATCACTGAGAATGACGCGACCCTTTCGAACAATCAGCTCAGTGGCATTCTCCGGCACGACATTCAGCCGGTAGAGACCTTGTCTCACGATGGCCAGCTTCGTATGCGGAGTGCTGATGTTGATGTTCAGGTCGATATCATCGGCGCCCGTGGCTTCAACAATCGCAGTTCCTCGCAACAGGCGAACTTCCAAATTCTCGAGCGAATTGTTTGAGAGCTCGACCTCAGAATCGCCGCCCAGCCGCAGGTAAGACCCCGGATTGAGGAGAATCTCGACGCGCCCGTTAAACGCCGTACGAACACTGTCGCCGGCTTCCAAATCGTCGGTAATGGAAAGCTGCTGCCAGTCAGACTCACCACGGGAATGAACTTTCGCCTCGCCGGTAATGGCGTTAATTCCGCCCGCCTTGGCCGAAATCACGAACTTTTCGCGATTTTGTGCGAAGCCGACAATCGCACAACACACTATGAGGCATATTGAAACAGTGAACGATACCAGGAGGCTGGAAGTTTTTCTCATCGAAATACCCTCCGATTGAAAATCCAAGAATGTGGGGCGGGCGCTAGTCTCCTGAGCATTATAGTCGGCTCACAGACATTTACAAGCTCTTTGGTACCCGGATAGGCGCAGATTAATGGACGGATGAATACAGATCGGAATCTGGGCCTTAGCTACGAAGCTTGGCGTAGTAGCCGCGCTTGGTGCGGGCGAATAGGTCTCCTCTTTTGGTGAGTAGAACTTCGAGGGACCGCCATTTTCCATCCAGCGAACGGTTTGTCGGGCTGTAGCCGATGCTGTAGACCGTGCTGAGATCACGAACGACCTGCGCATACACAGCGTCGAGATCGCTCAAACGCGCGGCTTTGTACATCGGAGTGCCGCAAACATTTGCGATTTGCGCAAGTTGGTCACGTGCCTGCGCATAAGCCTCGCGCGGCGTGTGAAACTTCTTCACGTTCTCCTCTTCCGTGTCGAGATAGATGGGGAAAACAATACTTTCGGAGTTTCTGATCCGCTCCAGCAATTCCTCGAAAGGCAGTCTGGAACCGGGACCGGGAACACCGGGAAGCGCGTTATCAACTCCGTCAGTCATTACTACAATCGCGCTGCGGCGCAAACCCGTCCCCCGCGTGACCAGATCATGTAGAACCCAGTCCATCGAATCCCAGAAGTTCGTGCCTCCGGCGGCGTCATCCATCTCGTCGATGGTCTTTTTCAATTTCTTACGGTCCAAACTGAACGTCGAATAGAGTGCCGGCTGATCGGTGAAGGTCACTAGCGCTATTCGATCCACGTCACGAGCTGCATCCACAAATCGTTTAGCGGAGTTGCGAATCATCTTCAGATTTTTTGAATTGGAACCGGAAAGATCGAGTAGCAGGATGAGATCAAACGGTGTGTCTGCCGCAGCGAAGAACGTGATCTCCTGCGGCACGCCGTCTTCGAGAACGAGAAAGTCTTTCGGTTCGAGTAACGGCGGCGGGTTGTTGGGAGGAAACCCGAGCACACTCACTTTCAAATCCACCAGATCCGAATCGATGCGAATTGTTTCGACTGGATCCTGAGCCACGACAATACTGCCGAACAGAAGCACTACGAAAGCTGTTCTCAGGAAGGCCGTGCTAGTTCGCATAATAACCACGTTTGCCGCGCGGCACTGCATTAGTGCGATCGACTTTGATCTTAATCGCTCGCCATCTTCCATCACGTGTGCTCTTTGACGGTTGATACGCCAAACTGTACATCGTTCCCAGATCTGCGACCACTTGTTCGTAAGCGCCCGCGAGATCGGTCAGTCGCTCGACTTCGTAAAAAACACCGCCACCCGCATCAGCCATCTCCTTCATTCGATCATGACCGGCATCGAAGGCTTCAGGCTGAGTATCTTGAGGACTCATCGCCTCATACTCAGTGTTCAGCCACAAGGTGTACAAGACACCGTCAAACTCCTGGATGTTTCTCAGCGTCTCCTGGTAGCTGCGCTTCGAGCCCACTTGTCCGCTAATACCGGGAATTGTTCCATCAAGACCGTCGCTCATCAGTACGATGGCTGACCGTCTCGATTTCTTCGACTCCTTCAAGACTTCGTCCATTGCGAAGTTGGTTGCATCGTAGAGCTTTGTATCGCCACGGTTAGTGTCGATGGTTTCGATTCTCTGTCGCAGCAATTCGCGGTCAGCCGTCAACTGGGAAACGACTGTCGCTTCGCCCGCGAACGTAATTATGCCGATCCGATCCGCAGGTCTTGCCGCCTGGACAAAGCGCAGCGCCGCGGCTCGAATGAGTTTTACAACTTCCCTCGTCGAACCAGACAGATCGATCAATAGAATCAGATCAAAAGGCGCTGAGGAGGATTCGAACTGCACGATGCGTTGCTCTTGGTTGTCCTCGAATAGTTTGAAATCCGTTTGGGCGAGGCCGGCGAGGCCGCGATTAGTGCCGCGATCGATAACACTGATGTTGAGTGTTACAAGTTGTGAATCGACGCGTATAACGTCGCCTTCGGTTATATCGCCGCCGACGCTTGAATCCGCCGGAGTTCCTGCCGGTCGTTTTGGATTGTCGCCGCCGATTAGCTCAGGTGGCGTGGGAGTAGAGTTGTTAGTGATGTCAGAAGCCGGCGCGTACGCCAAAAGAATCTCACCACTTGCTGTCTGTATGTCGATTTTCCTGCCGCCGTTGCCGATCCGCGTGTGAAAGGGCTTAGTTTCGACGGTGGGCGTGCCGCCGAGCGACGATGTGATGGTGCCCTTCAGAGACTGCGCTGTAATGTCGGCATTTTCAGGAACTTTTATTTTGAGATGGATGGGCACTACTGGATCGATCGGCCGTCGTACGACTGAAATGGTTAGCAACGATCCGCGATTGTCGATAATTATCGGCGACCGGCTGAGCCGTTGCGAACCATCGCCACCGATAGTTGCAGAGACAGCGACGTAGCTATTGTTCCAGACTTCAGCACTGACATTGCCGAAATCGTTGCGAACCTTTAGCTGGCCGCCGGCAGGCAAGTCGATGCGAATTTCATCGTCGGCGTAGGCTGTCGTTGGGGAGAAGGCTGCCAGAAATAGAAGGCCCAGAAGGACCCTTTGAACCTTCAAGAACATCATCAAATCTCGAAGGGCATAATACCAAATCGGCCATCATCCGTGTAATCCGTGGCCAGAAGTCAGTTGTCCGTTGTCCCGTTCGATAACCTACTGACAACTGACCACGGACAACTGACTTCTGGCCACAGATTACGCGATCAAGGTTCGATCAAGTCAAGCATCGATGTCTCGTCTCGCGCGGGTTCTTCAGGGCGTTGTGGCTTTGGTGCGCCTGCCAGATCGGCGATCTTCAGCAATAGATTGTTTTGATTTGTCGCATACGGCAAGGCTGTTTCGATGCTAACCACGTCGTCTCTGATGAAATGCTCGATCACGGTGTCGAAGGTCTGCATTCCGTCCTGATCGCCCTGCTCCATCGCGTCGATCAGCGACTTCCCTTCCGATTCACCCTTTTCGATATATTCACGCGTGCGCATGGTTGACTTGAGAATCTCAATCGCCGCTATCCTTCCCTTCCCATCCGGCAACGGAATAAGTCGTTGCGAAACGATGAAGCGAAACGACTGCGCAATACGCGTCCTGATCACTTTCTCTTCGTTCTTCGGAAACACGCCAATGATGCGATCTACTGTCTTCGACGCGTCGATAGTGTGCAGGGTCGACAACACGAGGTGACCGGTTTCAGCCGCTTCGAGAGCGACCTCGATAGTTTCACGGTCACGCATCTCGCCTACAAGAATCACTTTGGGCGCCTGCCGGAGTGCTGCGCGCAGAGCAATCGCAAAACTCGGCGTATCGGAGTGCAACTCGCGCTGGTGAATCGTCGAGCTCTTATGTGTGTGCAGAAACTCGATTGGATCCTCGATCGTCACGATGTGATAGGAGTGAATCTCGTTGATGAGATCGATGATGGCGGCAAGTGTCGAACTCTTACCACTGCCGGTTGGTCCAGTGACCAGCACGATGCCGTTTTTTATATCTACTATCTCTCTCAGTTGTTCAGGCAAATTGAAATCGCTGAACCGCGGCGGTCGCATCGGAATTACACGCATCACAATGGCGTGCGTGCCGCGCTGCTTGAAGATATTGACGCGAAAACGCGCATCACCTGGAACGCTGAACGAAAGGTCCGCGGAGCCGCTCTTTTCGAGACTTTCGAGAGGTGTTGGCTGATTGCCGATGATCAGTTTGGCAATTCCCGCGGTGTGGGCCGGCGTCAACTTCTCCAGACCAGCGATGCGAACCGGAACCAGTTTTCCGGCTAACTCGATCTGTGGCGGGCGGCCCGGACTGAAGATCAGGTCGCTCACTTTGTCTGAGGCCCGCAGCATTTCTCGCAAAACTGCGATGAAGTTTAGTGGTGGTGGCGGTGGTGGTTGAGTTGTTGAGGTATTTGGTTCGCTGCTCATTTTGGAACTTTTTAGTTAGCTCGTGCGTCAAATTCACCGACAAGTTTCGCTAATGAATAAATGTTTGGTAAGAACAAACTAGTTTCAAGTTGCGTACATCAAATGTTCGTTCTACGGAAAGCGCGGTAGCAAAAATTTGGACCGCGCTACGAAATTGAAAAGAAAGGCGCTGGGAACATGGCAACCTACAGAGATCCTGTTAGATGCTTTGCACCATTAGAAGTAATCGAGCGCCTGCTGGAAATTCGTGTTGAAGCGGGTTACTCGCCTGCCGTCTATCTACTTTCCCCCGATGATTTGGCAGACTATCTCGATGCATATGGCTTCGATGTGTATGCGTTATCGGAGGCCGAAGCTGAGTTTCACTTTGGCGACTATCGTGCACCACTCGCACCGGGCGGAGATCACGCCCACTGCTCGCTGACCGCACACTAAGCATCCCCAGTAGTTTATCCACAGATTACACAGAAAGATTATAAAAAATCTGTGTAATCTGTGGATGATTTTCAAGTCTTGCCTTTGAGTGATTTGATGACGAAGAAGGTTACGTCGTCGTTGGCGCCGGCGTTGGCGGTCCACTCCAAAACCGCCATCTCCAGACTCGCAATCAACTCGCGCGCTGGTCGATCGTAGTTCTCCTTCACTGCTTCTGCGAGACGTTCGCGCCCGAATTCTACTCCTTCCGGATTCGACGCTTCTGTCACCCCGTCAGTATATAGCACCAGCACGTCGCCCGGTTTCAGCGACAAATGATGCTGGTGATAACGCGTGTCAGGAAACATTCCCAGCGGCTGCTCGCCATACTCGATGAAACGCGCTTCGCGGTTTGCATTCAGCAGCACCGGCGGATTATGACCAGCATTCGAATAGGCAAGCAGTCCATTCGAAGCATCCAAAATCCCGTGGAAAGCCGTAATGAACTGATTTCTCTCGATCGACTCCCACAGCAGGTAATTCACTTTCGACATGGAGATGTTAGGCGCGTACCCGATGTGCGTTGCCGCTCTCAAACTCGAACGCAGAAAAGCCATCAGGATTGCCGCAGGCACGCCCTTACCCGAGACATCTGCAATGACGATCCCGATTTCATCCTCGTAGATCTTGACCCAGTCGTAGTAGTCGCCCGAAACCTCTTCGGTGGGAAAGTTGTACGCACTGATGTCGTAACCCGGCAACTCCGGATCTGTCGCCGGTAGCAACGCCAGTTGGACCTGCCGGGCTACTTCCAACTGCCCTTCCAGCCTCTTCTTCTCGATCAACTGCTCGTGCAGCATCACCTTCTCGATGATGATCGCAACCTGCGAGGCAAGCAGCATCAGCACTTCGAGATCATCGTTCGAATACGCGTTGAGATCATCGCTTTCAAGATCGAACACGCCGATCACTTCGTCATTTGAAATGATCGGCGCGACCATCTCGGAGCGCGTTCGCTCGCGGGCGTTGATGTAAACCGGATCTTCGCGGACGTCGTGAGAAATGATTGGCGTGCCGCTCACCGCCACACTGCCGATGAAACCCTCGCCGAGTTTCAGGTGCAGATCGGAGAGCTCATCGATGTCGTAACCTCGCACCGCTTCAGATTTAAACGTGCAGGGTTCCTCACCTTCGGGAACAAGCTCCGGATCGAGACACTGCAAAACAAAGATGCCGGCGGCATCATAGGGAATCAGCGAGTCGAGCGTGTCCATCACGAGATTGAGCACTTCCTGGAGATCGAGGGAACGGCTGATCTTTTTCGTAATGTCGAGCAGCAGGCGCAGCTTGTCGATAGTCGACAAGCCGTGCGATGTGGCTTCTTTTAATCGTTCAGTCATCAGACAGCTCTTAAGTGTTTGAACTCGCGCCAGAGATGGGTCACTTTCATCCGATACTCAACCAGCTCCCGGCTAACGCGAAAGTGTAATCCAATCTCCTGTGAAGTCTTTCCCTGCAACAGCATTTTCTTCAATGATGCATAGGGGACCAAACCCGCAGCACCGACTCCGTACGCCTCCTCTTCGTCGGCCTTGCGGTAGTCGCGATTCATTACCTTACCACGTTCGTCCCTGGTTACGATCGAGATGCGATTGGCCTGGTGGCCCAAAAACACGTGACAAATCTCTTCCATCAACGTCGCGTTGGTCCGCGAACGGCCGTGCGTGGGATTAAGTATCACCAATTTCATGCCGTTAGGGAGGGTACAGGCCCCGCCTGACCAGCTCTCAGACGCGCTGCCGAGCAGATGTTCGCGAGCTTTCTCGCTCAAGCCTGCGATTTCATCGAAGCGGATTACTAGCAGATTTGCAAAGTGGGCGAGGTCAAAAGGATTTAGTGGCTGATCGATGCGGACGCGGGCGAAGTCGCGCAGGCCGAGAGCTTTCAACTCAAAATTTCGCCACTTTTCACCTGGAGGTAGATCGCCAAGCAGCACAGAGAGAGTATACCGGATTCAGTTGGCCGAACATCGATCTAGCGTCGCTTCTTCGCGCCACTCTTGCTGAACTGAGTGTAAGCAACGCGAAATAGCTCTGAGAGCGCGGCCGCGGTTTCGGGCGTGAGATTTCGGTCGGCGCGTAGGTGAGCTTCGACAATTTCGGGTGTCGGCTCCTGTGGATAATAAACGACAGCCTGCGACTCCTCCGTTTTTGGATCGCGGCCGCTGAGGATTCTTTCCATCGGAACGTCGAGCCACGAGGTGAGACGGGCGATGTTGTCCGCGTCGGGTTTACCGGTGCCGTTTTCAATGCGTGAAAGAGTTGAGGCGGAGACAGATGTTTCACTCGCGACATCGCGGAGGCTTAATCCAAGCTCTTCGCGCCTGCGCTTGACGGCGCGTCCGAGCTCTTCGGTGTTTACGAGACCTTTGGTTGGACGTACGTTGCGTTTCATGTGCGTAAACGTAGCACAGGAAGGTTTTAGACGCAAGACTTTGTGTTGCAGGTGAAACAAGACAATATAGGTCCTATAGGACTTGTAGGACCTATTTGATTTATTGTGCTCGGCTCTGGCTTGAGCCCATGGCGAGGTCACGGGCCTTTGGTAATACGTCTACGGCTTTGGAAACCTGCGGATCATCCATGGTGACGAAGACTCGGTCACCGATCACGCGTCCGTAAGCGGCAGTGACTAGGTTAAACCGCAATTCGAGTTCGATGAACGCGCGGTATCGATCGATCGTGGCTGCCGTAACCTTGTAATCCGGATCCGCGGTTGCGAAATCACGAAACGCCTTGAACATCGCGTCAGTAACTCTGAACTCTTCCGGTTTTAGTTCGTGACGGAAATTGATCCCTCCCGGAATGCGACTCGCTTCGAAACCACGAATACGACCGTTCACCAATTCACGCGAAAAGGCAAACGTCGGACTCAAAAGACGTCGCTGAGTTAAGTTAACAGTGCGCGGGTTTACATTCTCATCGGGCGAGATTCCGCCGCCGCCATAAACCGCACGACCAGTGTCAGTCTTCGTTTCCGGACCGGCAGGCTTGGCCGGCGCGGCTTTTGGATCGCGAGCGACTCCGCCACCGTGAGTGTAGTAATCGTAAAAACCACCGTTCGAGTAATCGCGCTGAATCAGCCGGCCAGAAGGCGTGTAGTACTTCGCTGACGTCAACGTTAATCCGGCGCCGAATTGGAGCGGAATGATGCTTTGGACCAGACCCTTGCCAAAGCTCGTCTGGCCAACGATCAGCGCGCGATCGTGGTCCTGCATTGCTCCAGCTACAATTTCCGATGCTGACGCCGTGTTCTCATTTATCAAAATCACAAGCGGCGTCATGTCGGGTGCGTTGTTTCGCGATTCATACGTGTTGTCGCGATAACCGTTTCGACCTTTTTGCGTGAGAATCAACTGGCCATTTCGTAAAAACACTTCGGCGACGTGAATCGCCTGGTCCAGGAATCCGCCGGGGTTATTACGCAGATCGAGCACGAGCGAGGTCATGCCCTTCGCGTGCAGACGATCGAGCGCGTCGAGCAGTTCGTCAGTGGTGGTGTAGTTGAAGCCGCGTGTCATGTCGATATAGCCGACACCAGGCTTGAGCATGTACGCGTCCGGAATCGAAGGTTGTGGAACAGCGTCGCGAACAATGTCGACGTTCTGGATACGCTTGTCGGCGGCGCGTTCCAGGGTCAACTTCACAGTTGAACCGCGCGGCCCGCGAATCTTATCGCGCACTTCAAGCGACGTTTTGCCGGTCATTGCGACACCGTCAACTTCGACAATGCGATCGCCGTAACGCAGTCCCGCCTTTGCGGCAGGAGAACCATCGAAAGTTGCAGTGATGTAAGTATCGGCCTGCTCGCCGTGAACATAATTTTGAATCGAGGCTCCGATACCGAAGTACTCCGAACGCTGATCCGTCTTGAGCTCGTCAAATTCTTCCCGGTCGTAGTAATTCGAATGCGGATCGAGTGAACGAAGCATACCGATGATCGAGGATTTGAAAACGTCGTTGTAGTTCAGCTTCCTGCCATCGACGTATTGCTCTTCAATCATTCTCAAAGCTTCGTTGAAATCTCGCTCAAGGGCTGCCGTCGCAGCGGTGGGTCCTCCGCGCTGCCGCCCCGCCGGGCTGGTACCGGGCGTGCTGGATTGTGCAATCACAAAGCCGGGCAGAATCAGAGTAAAAATGAGCAGGATGAGAGCGGCGTGAGCTGGAATTCTTTTCACTGCAAACCTCGAGTTTTATATAGACTTCATCGGCGTAACTACACTTTACGTCGCAGTTGCAATATAACGGATGCCGACTAGGCGGGCAAGGTTGTGCTCGGATGGCGTTTCGGCGGTAAACTTCAATTACGGTACTGGTTCAGTTGAAAATACGCCGAAGGCGTTCGCTAATTTCAGCCCAGGGCTTGGAGCGCAAGCGACAACCCTGGGTCCAATTTCGAATTCCCTCTACACCCTGAAAAGGGTTAGACGGTTGGCGAACCCTTGCAGGGTTTCAATTCATCGTTAGTTAGACCCCAGGTTTCTCGCTGTGCTCGAACCCTGGGCTGAAATTAGCGAACGCCTTCGGTATTTTCAAACTAAACCTCTACTTCAATTACCGATTGCTTGACCGTGTTTCTCGCGCTCCGTAGAATGAACTTACAACAGCAAACAATCGTAAAGACGGACAGTTAGAATTCGGTAGTTTGCAAAAGGAGTCTTTACTAATGAGCAGTCCGTATCACAAAGAAGAACACCCGACACCGGAAAGAGTCGACGATCTGATGCTTCGTGACGACTATCCGGATTCTGGTGCGGAAGAACAGAATCGAACCGCTTCGTCAGTTCGCGATATTGCCTCGCGTATTCCGGAGTCACTGAGTGCAATTGGACGCGACATCAGTAGGACCATCGAGAAAGCAATTTCGGCAAAGGATGATTACGTCGTCGCTGTGAAGATCTCACCTGAAGCGCAGGAGAAGCTGGAAGCTCTGGTCCAGGCCGGCGTATTCAGGAGTCGTGCCGAAGCAGCCGGGTTCCTGATCGACGAGGGCATTAAAACCCAATCGGCATTGTTTGAACGCGTCAGACAAAAGCTCGCCGAAATCGAACGACTGCGAGCTGAACTGCGTGGCATGATCGCTGACAAGACTGTCTGAAGCGCGCGAAGTAGCGCCTTAACTTCGCGCCCGTCTACAACCTTCCCCCCAAAGCAGTGCTTTACCTTCCTCGCGAACGGTAAAGCACGCCTTTGTATTTGGCAGAGAAAAATTGTGACAGAAAGATTTCAATTACCGCCTACCGCAATCGAAGAACTTACTCTGGCTAATGGTCTGCGCGTCGTGTTGAGTCCGGACCGCACTATTCCCGTAGTTTCAATCGCTGTTTACTACGACGTCGGATCTCGAAACGAGAAAGAAGGCCGAACCGGTTTTGCGCACCTGTTTGAACACATGATGTTTCAGGGTTCGGAAAACGTTCCCAAGGCAGCGCACTTTCAATACATCTTCAACGCCGGCGGCACGATGAACGGCACGACGTCCACCGAGCGCACCAACTATTTTGAAACGTTGCCGTCGAACTATCTGCCGCTCGCTTTCTGGCTCGAGAGTGATCGGATGCGCTCGCTGAAGGTGACGCAGGAAAATCTCGACAACCAGCGCAACGCGGTCCAGGAAGAGAAGCGACTCCGTTACGACAATCAGCCATACGTCAACGCCTTCCTGCGTATGAATGAACTGATCTTCAAGAATCCGGCCAACGCGCATTCGACGATCGGATCGATGGAAGATCTGGACGCCGCCACGATCGATGACGTGCAGAATTTCTTCCGCATTTACTACGCGCCGAATAATGCAGTGATAACCGTGGTTGGCGATTTTGACAGTGCCGAGGCGCGCGCACTTGTCGACCAGTATTTCAGCAACATTCCGGCGCAGGCTGTTCCACCGCCGGTCGATGTTTCGGAACCTGAAGCCGTGGCGATTCGTGAAGAAACTTTCCACGATCCCCTCGCGCCGGCGCCGGCTTTTGTACTGGGTTGGAAGATACCTGTAAGACGCACGCCGGAGTTCTATGCCCTGTCTCTCGCGGGCACACTTCTCTTCGAAGGAGACAGCTCACGTCTTTATCAAAAGCTGGTCAAGGGCGACGAATCTGTCGTGTCTATCGAGGGCGGCGTAGACGAACGACGTGGTCCGTCAGCGCTCTACATCTTCGCGCTGCCAAAACCAGGCGAGGATGTAAACAAAATCCGCGACCAGATCTTCGACGAAATCAAACGAATCGCCGCGGATGGACCAACCACGGACGAAATGGAGAAGTTGCGGAATTCACTCTGCAACGATGCCGTGCGCGGACGTCAGTCAACTATGTACCGGGCACAGCGACTCGCCGAGTTTGCGTTGTACGATTCAGACGCGCGGCTTGTCGACTCCGAGTTGGACCACTATCTCAACGTCAGTGCCGACGACATCCAGAACGTCACTCGTCGTTATCTCGATGTCGATAATCGCGTCGTACTCGACATTCTTCCGGTTGCTGCCGCGCAAGCCGACGAGGAAGCGCACGCTTCGGCTTCGCCGACAACTCCCGGCGATCCTCATCAGCCTGCCGCCCCGCCCGCACAAGTTCCGGAAAAGCCGGCAGCTGAACCGGAGTCGGCAGTGCATGCAGAAATCGTAAACCCATCAGCCTCCGAGCGACCAAAAGATCCGGCGGATGCTCCGCCACAAACAAAGCCAGGTTCTGGCCCGTTGCACGCTTAAAACATGAGTCAACCAGAAATGTTTCGTAGCCAGGCGCCCGCGCCGCTACCACCTCGACCAATCTCCATTCCTACGCCAAGGGAGACAACCCTGCCAAACGGGCTGTCTCTCGTGGTCGTTGAAGATAAGCGACTGCCATTGATCAGCTACCGGCTGGCGTTTCGCGTAGGCGGGGCTTTCGATCCACCCGATCTTCCCGGACTGACCGATCTGCTTGCAGGTCTTTTGCCGGAAGGCACTGAATCAAAAACAAGTAAAGAGATCGCCGACGAGGTTGCGCGCATGGGGGCGAGCCTGTCGGCCGGTGCAACGTCCGATTACACGATCGTGGCGGCGTCGACACTCTCTCAGTTCAACGATCCGGTTCTCGCTTTACTTGCAGAAGTAATCCTCGAACCTTCATTTCCGGAAAACGAAGTCGCGCTCGCCAAACAGAACACGAAAGAGAGCTTGCGACAACAGCGAGCACAACCTTCGTTTCTCGCGAGTGAGATGGTTGCGCGAGTGATGTTTGGCGATCATCCGTATTCAGTCGTGGCGCCGACTCCCGAATCGATCGATCGTTCCTCGCGCGATGAGTTCGTCAGATTTCATCGCCAGAACCTCGTGCCGAATAACGCGGTTCTCATCGTCGTCGGTGATGTTCGTTACGATGAAATCGTGAAGCAGGTCGAATCATTGTTTTCCACGTGGAACAGAGGCGAAGAGATGGTTGCGAATTTCCCAGCGCCGCCTGTTCGTACAAGCCGAAAAGCGTATCTGGTAGATCGGCCCGGTTCGGCACAGTCAAACATCGTGATTGCGAACAGCGGCATTCTCAGAACAAGTCCTGATTATTTTCCCATAATGCTGATGCACACTGTGCTCGGCGCCAATGCATCGTCGCGGCTGTTCATGAATTTGCGTGAAGATAAAGGCTACACCTACGGAGCGTATTCAACTCTGGACGCGCGCCGCACAGCAGGTACTTTTCGCGTGACGGCCGAGGTGCGAACACCAGTTACCGGCGACTCGCTGAAAGAGTTTTTCTACGAGTTGAATCGTATCCGCAGCGAGCCCGTTTCTCAGAAGGAGATCGCCGACGCGAAGTCGTATCTCACGGGCGTGTTTCCGATTCGACTCGAGACGCAGGAAGGACTGACTGATCAGCTCGTTCAGATCAAGATGTTGGGGCTGCCAAACGACTATCTCGAGACTTATCGGGATCGAGTGCAGGCGGTTACGGTCGACGAGATTCAACGAGTCGCTCGAGAATACGTCAAACCTGACGAAGCGGCGTTGATTGTGGTTGGTGACGGCGCTTTGGTGCTGGATCAGATAAAACCATATTGTGAGGACATCGAAGTCTACAACACTGCCGGCAGGCGAAAGACTTCAGAAGCTTCGGCAGTGACTGATCCGGTTGGCGTCTGGTCGATCGAGATCGAAACACCACTCGGTCAAACGATTCCTGCCAGTTTGACGATTTCAAGCTCCGGTTCCGGCCACACGGCGATGATTCACTCGGAAATGGGCGACGCCGATCTCGGTGCAATCGAAATCAGCAATAACTCTTTCCACGTCACCACTTCTTTGGAAATGGATGGACACGCCGTCGCAGCGGAGGTATCGGCGAGATTTGATGGCGAACAAGTGGAAGGTACTCTAAAGCTGCAGAGCTCGCCCGAATTGCCCTTCCGCGGAACTAAAGACTAATCCGAAAATAAAAGCGCCCGGCATGGCCGACATGCCGGGCGAATCACAGGAGGAACCGAGTGTTATGGTCGTCGCTATACGTTGCGACGATCCGTCTAACCTCGCTGGCTGAGATGTCTTCAGAACGCTTTCAGGTTGCTCGCTTTGTCTACTCACGCCGCTCGTAACGCAGCGTCACGCCCGCACCACCAACTACCCAACCAACCTTTTTGTTGAATATCAGCGAGTAAAGGTTTTGCTTCGTTGTTGAATCCTGATGAATCCACGTCTTCCCTTCGTCGCTGCTCCTCAAGATCGTTCCGGCTCGGCCGATTGCCCATCCTTCTTCGTCATTCGAAAACTGAATGCTCAACAATGTAACGTTCGTGTTGGTGGGAACCGTCGTCCAGGTTTCGCCGCCATCTGTCGTGCGCAATAACGTTCCCCGTTCGCCGACGACCCAGCCATCTTTGTCATTCCGAAAATCCACGTGATATAGCGTCACGTCGGTTCCGACATTTTGCTTCGTCCAACTTGCTCCCGCATCCCGCGTGAAAAGAATCGTGCCGCCGTCGCCGACAATCCAACCGCGTTTGTCGCTGACAAAATCGATATGTATCAACTCCAGCCGGCTCGGGGCACGCTGCCTGCGCCAGTTCAGACCCTCGTCATCCGTGTAGACGAGAATGCTGTCGACGACGCGGTCGTGTTTGCTGATCGAACCGACTATCCAACCTTTCTTCTTGCTCGAGAAACGCACGCTATACAACTCGACATCCGCGCCTTCGAACTCTTCGGGCAAAAACATTCGCGACTGCGTCCAGCTTACGCCGTCGCGAGTGACGAAGATCGCATTGCCAGCCAACAAAAAGCCTTTTTCTTCGTCGCGAAAGTAGATGTCGTTAATTGCGGCTTTTGTGCCGACGTTCTGCGGCGTCCATGTCAGCCCGCCGTCTTCGGTGTGACTCAGGAAACCATTGTCGCCGCCGACCCAACCGCGTTTGCTGTCGAGAAAGTAGACTGTGTTGAGATCTTTTCCACCGGTGTTGAGCTTGATTGGCGACCAGCCTTGGGCACGTGCGGCGCCGACCACAGTCAGCAACACAATGAGAACCGCAGAAAAGCGGATTAGCTTCATTGTTGTACTCATACTGATTTGTTTTCAGTTTTGTACCTTAATTTGAAGACGGAAGACAAGAGTCAGCCACAAAGAAGCACAAAAAACACAAATGATTTGGGCAGATTGGGGGCGTAACTGTAGGGGCGGCCCTCCGTGGCCGCCCGTGGTTTGAGCAAGGGGTTCAAGAACTCCACGGCCTCAGAGTCGGCGAATACGATCAAAACCACGGGCGGCCACGGAGGGCCGCCCCTACAGTACGTTCTAGGGTTTCCAGCGGAGGACGGGTTTGCGCGCGGCAGTCGCTTCATCGAGACGGCCGATGCGGGTGTTGTGAGGGGCGTTCAGGACCAACTCAGGATCTTCTACAGCCTCACTCGCAATCGATTTCATCGCCTCTACGAACTGATCGAGCTCCTGGCGACCGACCGACTCCGTCGGCTCGATGAGCATCGCTCCCTGCACGATCAACGGAAAGTAGATCGTCATCGGATGGAATCCGTAGTCGATCAACCGCTTGGCAATGTCGAGCGTGTGTACACCTTTGCGCGATTGTTTCTTATCGGTGAAAACGACCTCGTGCATTGGTGAACCGGCAAACGGTTTGTCGTAAGTCTCCATAAGACCGGCGGCCACATAACGCGCGTTGAGTACTGCCGCTTCCGTCGCTTCACGCAAGCCATCGTTGCCATGCGTCAGCGTGTAAGAAAGCGCACGCAGCATCATGCCGTAGTTTCCAAAGAACGCTTTCACACGTCCAATCGACTTAGGCTGATCGAAGTCGAGGCCATAACTCGAATCACTTGCTTTCACGATCCGCGGCACCGGCAGAAACGGTTCGAGTTCCTTTGTGCAGCAACACGGACCACAGCCCGGCCCACCACCGCCATGCGGCGTGGAAAAGGTCTTGTGCAGATTTAGATGGATGACATCGACGCCCATGTCGCCGGGGCGCGCGACGCCGACGAGAGCGTTCATGTTTGCGCCATCCATGTAGACGAGTCCACCGGCTTCGTGAACGATGTCGCAGATCTGTTTGATGTTGCGTTCGAAGAGCCCGAGCGTGTTTGGGTTCGTCAGCATGAGACCCGCCACCTCGCCGTGCGCGCAGAGTTCGCGCAGGTGGTCCAGGTCTGTCAAGCCTTCGGCAGTCGAGCGGATCGTTTTGACTGAGAAGCCCGAGAGGTGTGCCGAGGCCGGATTCGTTCCGTGAGCGGAGTCTGGGATCAGCATCGTGCGTCGATGTGACGCGGCGGCGCCGTCCCGCGCATCGAGAAAGGCGCGGATGATCATGATCCCCGTCATCTCACCGTGCGCGCCCGCGGCTGGTTGTAGTGAAACTCCCGGCAAACCAGTGATTTCTGCAAGGTATTGCTGGAGATCGTAAATCACCTCCAGCGCGCCCTGTGCGTCCTGCTCGTCAGTTAAGGGGTGAAGATTTGCGAATCCCGCGATTCTCGCGACGCGCTCGTTGAGCCGCGAGTTGTACTTCATCGTGCACGAGCCTAACGGGTACATGCCGATGTCGATAGAGTAGTTCCACGTCGACATGCGAACGAAGTGACGAATGACGTCGACTTCGCTTACTTCGGGCATGCCTTCGAGATCGTCGTCGCGACGAAACTCGGCTGGGATGTTCAACTCGACTTCATCAACATCGAGCGGCGGTAGCCGGTAACCGATGCGCCCTGATTGCGACCGCTCGAATATAAGCTGCTCGTTTGGGCTGATGTGACTGGTGACTTTTGTAATCGTCATTGAATCAATAGGTCTTATAAGTCCTATAGGACCTATACTGTTGCTAATCCGTTAACAAGCGCATCGATCTGCTCGCGGCTATTCGTCTCGGTGACACAAACCAGAAAATCGTTTGGTCGATCAGGCATGAGCCGCGACAACGCGATACCGCCATCAATTCCTTTTTCTTTGCCGAGACGCGCTAGCAGTTCCACGGCATTTCCCGGCGCCCGCACCACAAACTCGTTGAAATAAGGACCAGAGAAGGGAAGTGAATAACCGCTGAGTTTTGAAATCGCGCGAGCGGTATACGCGGCTTTCTGCGCACACTGCTGTGCGACTTCCTGAATGCCGCGACGGCCCATCGTTTCGAGATACACAGTCGCCGCGAGTGCAATCAATCCTTCATTCGTGCAGATGTTTGACGTCGCCTTCTCACGTCGGATGTGTTGTTCGCGGGTTGCAAGCGTCAGCACAAAACCTCGCCGCCCCTGTTTATCAAACGCTTCTCCCACCAGCCGTCCCGGAATTTGCCGCGCATACTTTTCACGCGTCGCAAACAATCCGACATATGGCCCGCCAAACGACAGCGGGACACCAAACGACTGTCCCTCAGCGACAACGATGTCGGCGCCACACGCTCCCGGCGACCTCAAAAGTCCGAGTGACATCGCCTCAGTAATAGCCACAACCAGCAGTGCGCCTTTTGCGTGAGCCGCGTCCGCGAGTGCCGCGAGATCCTCGACGCAGCCAAAGAAGTTTGGTGATTGGACCACGAGTGCTGCGGTTGCATCGTCTATCGCTTCAGCCAGCGCGTGCGATGACTGTCCCGTCTTTTCATCAAAATCAACCAGCTCGAGATGAATGCCGGCGTGCTGGACATACGTTCTGACTACTTCGAGATACTGCGGGTGCCCGGCAGTCGAGGCCACGACCTTCGATCGTTTCGTCACGCGTTCTGCCATCAACACTGCTTCGGCCAGTGCAGTCGATCCGTCGTACATCGAAGCATTAGCCACTTCCATACCCGTCAACTGGCAAACGAGTGTTTGAAACTCAAAAATCGTTTGTAGTGTTCCTTGCGAAATCTCAGGCTGGTAAGGTGTGTAAGCAGTGAAAAACTCGGAGCGCGTAAGAATGTGATCGACTATGGTTGGAACGTAATGCGAATACGCGCCGCCGCCCAGGAAACTAATGCGACGGGCACCCGCATTCCGCGCGCCCATTTGTTCGAACCTGTTGAGTAACTCTATTTCGGAAAGTGCCGCGGGAGTGTTGAGCGGTCTTTGTAAACGCAGTTCCTGAGGAATTGAATCGAACAGTTCTTTGGCCGATCCAAGCCCGATTGCCTCCAGCATTTCGATGCGCTCTTCCGGCGAGTTAGGAATGTAGCGCAAGATTATTCGCTCTCAGCTTTCGTAAAGTCTTCGTATTCGGCGGCCGTAAGCAGGCTGTCAACTTCGCCGGGGTTCGACATTTTTACACGGATCATCCAGCCACCGCCGTACGGATCCGAATTGACTGTTTCGGGCTCGTCTGCGAGCGATTCGTTAATCGTTGCAACGGTTCCGGCGACCGGAGTGAAGACCTCAGAGACCGCTTTCACTGATTCGACCGAACCAAACGATTCATTCGCCGCAAATTCATCACCCGCCTTTGGCAACTCGACATACACCACGTCGCCCAATGAGTTTTGGGCATAGTCGGTAATGCCGATGATGGCCTCATTACCGTCAACTCTCACCCATTCATGGTCTTTACTGTAGTGCAGGTCTTCCGGAACGTTCGCCATGGATCCTCCATCTTGTCAATCTTGTTAATTCTGAAATCCCGTCTCTATTTTGCGCGTTTGTAAAACGGCGCCTTAACAACTTGTGCGCCTACAAGTTTGCCGCGCACGTCAATCTGTATTTCCTGACCCACACTCGCAAACTCGATGGGCAGATATGCGAAGCCGATATTCTTCTTGAGAAACGGCGCTGGACTTCCTGATGTCACTGTTCCTACTCGCTGACCTGCAACGACCACATCCTGGTGATCGCGTGCGATGCCACGCTCTACTACTTCAAATCCTGCCAGCTTACGCTTGACGCCTTCCTCTTTCTGACGCGCGAGTGCTTCACGTCCGATGAAGTCGCCTTTATCGAGTTTGCAGATCCAGCCGAGATTGGCTTCGAGCAACGTAGTGCTTTCGTCAAGCTCGTTGCCGTAGAGCGCCATACCCGCTTCGAGCCTCAGTGTGTTTCGAGCAGCGAGACCGCACGGCAACACGCCTGTAGGTGTATCAGTCTTTCCGGCGTCGAGAATCTTATTCCAGAGCTGCTCAGCGCGATCGGGCGGTGCATAAACTTCAAAGCCGTCTTCACCGGTGTAGCCGGTGCGGGAGATTATTCCCGCCACGCCGTCGATGTTGCCGCGAGTGAAGTGGTAGTACTTGATCTCGCTGAGCGGCACGTCGGTAAGTGTTTGCAGAATCGTCTTTGCGTCAGGACCTTGCAGTGCCATCTGACAGTAGTCGGCGCTGACGTTGTTCAGTTCAACGGACTCGCCCGAATGATTCGACTTGATCCACTCCCAGTCTTTGTCAGTAGTACTCGCATTGACTACTAGCAGCAGGTGATCCGCAGCCAGACGATAAACAACCAGGTCGTCGATCACGGTTCCTTCGGGCGTCGTGAGCGCTGAATACTGTGCCTGCCCATCGACGAGTTTGGTCGTGTCGTTCGATGTGATGCGATTGACGAACGCGATTGCGTCCGCTCCGCGCACATCGATCTCGCCCATATGAGAGACGTCGAACAGACCGGCGTGTGTGCGAGTGCGCAGGTGCTCTTCGATCGTGCCGGCGGGATACTGCACGGGCATATCCCAGCCGCCGAAATCAACCATGCGCCCGCCCATCTGCCGGTGGGCGTTATTGAGTGGAGTTCGTTTGAGTTCCGGAGCCGTTGCGGTCAAGTCATTCACCACGCGCCAGTGTTTCTAAGCGACGCCTTGTTTATTCAGTAATAACGAGTGAAACCGCAAACTAGCATGCGCGCTGCGACGCGTCAAGCGAGGTGGGGATAACGTACTGAACCAATTAACTGAGCGGTATGAAATCCATCGAGTTTTCTCGTAGTCATCCGAGAGCGCTATGTACACTTTATACTTTGGTGCCTCTTAATTGTTGCAACGCAGATTCTTATCTTTAGCTTTTACTTGAGACGCTTCGCTCAACCGGGAAACACCGGGCAGCAAACAGCGATACACAAACTGTGAAAGACAGATCCCTGCGAGGTGTGAAGCTCTGGAGGACCTGGTTTTCATATGTTGGCAGTTCGCGATTCTCAGAAAGCATGGCAATCCGAAGTGGACGGTTGCTTCCATACCGGAGTTACTTCAACGGCTTACAACGCAGATTTTCGTCGCTCTTGCGAGGATTAAGAAAAAGATTCTGCACAAAGCCTCGGTAAAGATCCACCGTGACGCCCTCTTCTTCGCTGGTATAGTGCTCGATCCCAACGATTTCTCCATCTTCGCGTTTCTTGTATTTGGAAAGATTAAGACCAAACTCTGAAGGCCGCATCTCATTTCGTGGAGAGACTATTATGGCTGTCACCGTCCCTTTTGGAATACGCCAAGCGTGCGGGTCGGCACTACAATCCTCATTCGCAAACCACACCATTATGTGAAAATCAGACAGAGTGTACTCAGATCGCGGAAATATACATTTGTCCACTTTGAGAAGCTTCTTTACATCCTCACACGTGGACCGCAACGG
>Ga0207647_10001102_pt1 | contig 20838 bp, 19 predicted proteins | sample KBSCornC2_FD_184295 | JGI IMG/M metagenome (GOLD analysis project Ga0207647, IMG submission 184295) | Corn rhizosphere microbial communities from Kellogg Biological Station, Michigan, USA - C2 (SPAdes) (version 2) | ecosystem: Host-associated > Plants > Roots > Rhizosphere ... | reverse complement strand
TGGCTTTTTTCTACCTGTCTTTCTCTTATATTCTCTGCAACAAAACCTAAAAACACTGCAAGAAAGAGCATGAAGAATTCCAGAAGATATTCTGTCCATTTCTTTTTGTGAGTTACGTGATGCGGATGATGTACTTCCATGAGTGTAATTAGTTTTTGTTTTTTACTTGATGATACAGAAATGCAATAAGGAAAGCTGCCAGCAGGTAAATTGTAAATTTTATAAGCCTTTCTTTTGTTTGTCTATTCATTATTCAAACTTGTACTCTTTAGTTATTCGCTTCATCAAACTATCTGCACCTTGATGACAATACCGGATGTAAGCATTGAAGCTCCTCATCGATAACTCATAGGTTGCAACGTCGTTATAAAGCTGTTGCAAATTGTGTTGGTCTGTGTTCAAAAGCTTCAGGGCAGGATTGCGATGAAGGATATCATTGTAATAAAGTGTTACAAAGGCATCGTTTCCTGTTTGGTAGGTCGTATCTCTTTGCTCCAATTCATCAAAGCCCCGCAGATCAAAAAGCAAGCGGTAGGTTTCGTAAAGCTGGTCTTTTCTTTTCCCTATTGCTGTCCGGGCAATATCCAGCGTTCCCATGATCCGTCCATAGTAATCTCCCATTTGATTCACCAGCGAATCGTCTTTCACTATTCGCAACAGACCTGAACTTTTTAACTGCGTCATGGCTGCATCATTAGGCACGGGATTTCCACTAATTCGGCCATATTTCCAATAACAGTAATAAAGCCTGTTAGCATCAATGCGTCCTTCAATGGCTTCGCTGATGTAATAGCGAAAAGAATCTAGACCCTTACCGGTAACAAGGTTGAATCTTAAGTTGGCACCGTAGCGTGTTGTATCATACTTCAGGTTCTCCACCATCGTATGCATATGTTTTTCAGTTCTTTCCAACTCCACTTTATGCTCACGATAATTTTCGACTAAAAAGCCTAGAAAAACAGCGAGAAAAAGCATGAAGAATTCAAGCAGGTATTCTGTCCATTTCTTTTTATGTGTTGGATGATGCGGATGATGTACTTCCATTTATTCAATATTATATTCTTGTTTTAGAAAAGGAATTAGGCGCCTTAAATTATCCATTTGCTTTTGCAACATTTCAATATACCTACGCGTAGCCACACTCTCTGCCAGTTTATAATTGATGTAATCAAGTACCGGCTGGTCCGCAGTTATAATTTTAAGAGGTTGATTCTTTACTGCATTTCTGAAGTCTGTAATGTGGGCTAAGTATTCTATGGACGGCCTGAACCAACTATCAACGTATGCTTTTTGAAGTTCTAACCGTTGGTTTTGCGCCTGGTAGTTTAGGATACTGTCTAAAATATTCTGCTTGTGTATGAAACGTAAGCTGCCGGACGACTGCATTTGTTGAAATACTGTTTCATCGGGCACAAAATAATGGGTAGTTGTGAGTTGCAGGGCATATTTAAAAAAGGGCCGCTGAAAAGCGGTATCAGAAAAATTACCCGGAATGTTACCAAGAGAATTGATCAAATCGCTATTGTGCTGAAATCCTTTTACGGATAAAAGAATTTCAGTGCTGTCTTTTTGTAAAGTTTTTACATAGCTCTCTATATTACGTTTTTCTGTCTCTTTATTGCTGAAATGTTCACGTAAATTCTCTGCCACAAAACCTAAGAACACAGCAAGAAAGAGCATGAAGAATTCCAATAGATATTCATTCCATTTCTTCTTGTGCATTACATGGTGAGGATGTTTGTGTACTTCCATAGTTTCAGTTTCTTGAGTTGGAGTAATAGCCTGTGTGTTGTTAGCAGGAGTAATTAGATTAGAAGGATTTTCTGCTTGAATAGTTCTAGAACTACCCAATTGTTCGTTGGTATTATCTGCCATTTAGTTTTGGTTGGCTGAGTTGTGAGTGTGTTCGCTTGTAAGGCGCACAAAATCAGCATTCGCACTAATATACGCTACAGTTTTGAGGGAACAATTTTTTTTGAATGTATTATTTTTATACTGAGTGAAGAAGATCAAAAACGCGTTCAATTCTGAATAACTTTCAATCCGTTGGAGTGTAAATTCCATCTTTATTTTCTATCAAAAATCCTTTATGGTTACAAAGACCGGAAAATCGGGTAATACACGCGGTCCTTTGGGACAATGTTTTTTCCAGCCTTTGAATATTTGACCATTTGTATTCTGCAACGTATATGCAGGTGACGTAAAGAAATTAGTGTTTTGAGGAGTGGATGTAGTCAGTTTTAATGGCGACGAGCAATCCGGCCGTAAAAATATGTTTCTCGATTTATGGATGTTTTTAAAAACTTCATGGGTCTTCCTTCTCACAAATCCCACGCAGTCAAGACAGGGGCGGCCTGCATAATTTAAGTCCCAGGCAAATGGAAAAATGATTTATTTCTTTATTTACGGTTATTGTAGAATAAGTTTGAAATCATTTTTTAAAGAACCGTTCCAAATAAATCTTATGCGAATTCGTTTTCTTATTTCAATTGCTACGTTTATTCTATGTTTTCAAATTTGCAGCGCACAATCGTTTTCAATAACGAATAATTTACAAACCCACCAAATTACGATTGGCAATTCTACAATAAAGCTTGTGCTCGATTATGATCATCAATGCAGGATATCCAGAATGGACGTGAACGAAAAAAATGTAGTAGCAGGAAATACGGGGATCTATTCGGAAGTACAGACAAAAGACAAAACTTTTTCTACACTGCAATTACAACATTCGCCAAGAGTGAAGAACTCAAAAAATTCAGTAGAGGTAGATGACATTAGCTATGGCGATGATCGGGTACCCATACGCGAAAACTGGAAATTTATTGTCAGCGATTCCGATATCAAATTTTCTATCACCAGGAGTTTCGCTAAATCTTTTAAAGCAGAAGCCGTTTCTTTCCCCGCCATCGAATTTAATAATATCAATACCTGGGAAGGTGCCTTCCAGGGCTTTGGCGGTATAGCCTGGTTTTATTTGTTCAATGAAAAATTAATGACCTATGGCGTTCATACCAATGAAGCGTCTTTCTGGAACAGCGCTAACAATAACGGTTTGCATGTTGTAGTCAATGCGCCCGCAGCGCAGGTCGCCATGAAATATTCGCGAACCGGTGATGATAAACTGGATTACAGCATTGCTGTTTCGCAAAAGGAAATGCTACCGCGTTATGATTCGGGTACGCAGCGCCGCAGGTTCATAAGGAAGGAAACAGATGTGTGGGCACCATTCCAAATAAACGCTGGCAGTTCAACCCAATCCATTAGTTTTTCGGCTTTTAATTATTCAAAAAAATATGGACGTGGCGAATTCAAAGGAGTGAATGGAAAACAGGTGACTTCGGTTTTAAACACCATCGCCCGTATGGGCGTAATTGATGCTGGGCATTTCGGCGGAAACAGCTGGCATACCCCATATGGGCCCATCTGCCTGCATGAACAGTACATTGCGCAGCTTGGCGTAGGCATCAACGATCCACATTATCTCAATGGGTATAAACAATGCCTTGATTTTTACCGCGACAATGCGATTAAGCCGTCGGGAAGAGTTTGGCCAAGGTGGGCTTACACCAATGAAGACGCTATGCCGGGGCGGTTTACTGACAAAGGTTTTTATGAAGCCCAGTGGGGATACCTCATGGATTCAAATCCTGATTATGTGAGCAATGTATCAGACCTGTATAACCAAACGGGCGAAATTGATTGGGTAAGAAAACAACAAAAAGCCTGTGAAAAAGCACTTGATTATCTGCTCAAAAGAGATTCTAATCGGAATCACCTGGTAGAAATGATGAACGATAGCCACACGCAAAACCGGAGCAGCGATTGGATTGATATTATCTGGGCTTCTTATGAAAATGCTTTTGTCAATGTGAAATTGTACCACGCTTTATGTCTATGGGCTGACATTGAAGGGCAACTGGGAAACACGGGGAAAGCATCCTATTATTCAGGCTTTGCCGAACAACTAAAAACAAGCTTTAATAAAAGTGTCCACCATGGTGGGTTCTGGGATGAAGACAAAGGGTATTACGATTACTGGCGCGATAAAGACGAGTCTGTCCACGGGGATAATTTAGTGACCCCGGTAAATTTTATGTCCATTGCTTATGGCATTTGCGATGATACAACGCGCCGCAACTCAATTCTCGAAAAGGTGGAAACTGAAATGCAAAAAGAGAAACTGTTTTTTTGGCCCATTAGCTTTTTCCCTTACAAAACCGATGAAGGAAAAGAATACCAGTTCCCCTTTCCTTATTATGAAAATGGCGATATCTTTTTATCCTGGGGAAGCGTGGCGGTAGAGGCCTATGCCTCCTGGAAACCCGAATTGACCTTGCATTACATCAAAAATATTCTGAAGCAGGACAGTTTAGATGGGCTTGCTTTTCAACGATATTCCAGAAAAGACCAGAGCGGGCAGGGGGATGATATTCTTTCAGGAAACAGTCTTGCTATCGTTGGATTATACCAATCTGTTTATGGTTTTAATCCTTTGTATAACCGGTTTTACCTTAATCCACATATTACGGGTGAACTGTCCGGCTCAAGGCTTTATTATGATTTCAGGGGAGAACGATTGAACGTCGCCCTCGACACGAACCTATATTCAGTTTCGAATAAAAGGTTCACGGTTTCTTCAAAAAATGATTTTGGCTTTTTTAGTGTAGACGACACCGTTATATATTTTCAAAAAGACAATCCTGTTTATTCCCTGAAGGCGGTTGCGAAAAATAAGAATCATCTTAGCCTTCAGATAAATCAATGCAATTCAAAAGAAATGATCTGGGAACAAGCTAGTCCCGGGGGATCTTTTGCCGTTAGTTATTTTGTAAACCATCTTTTACCCAATCGCAGTTATTTAATTTACGGCGATGATATTTTGTTGAAGAAAACCAAAACTGGTGCGAAAGGAAATTTGGCTTTTAGTCAGGGTATAAAATCAAAAAAAATAAAAATTGTTTTGGACAATTAAGTTCCGATCCTAAAACAGCAATAAAACAATTACGATAGTCAGTCCATCAAAAATGGTGATAACTCATGCCGCCGGAAAAACCGAAGTTCTCAACAACAGTTTTTGAATAAGCGTATATTTGAATTAGTAATCCGTTTTATAAAAAGTTGCCACCATTCGTCATTTGTTGTTTCGTTTTAAAACTTCAATATTATGTTCGCTGAATTACGTAAAAGCGGCATTGACGTTTTGGGAGATATCGCCTGGGGCAGTCATTTTTGCCAGTTTTATGAAACAAAGGAAGACCTGCTGCAACTGCTTGTACCGTATTTCAAGGCCGGACTTGAAAACAATGAATATTGCCTGTGGATCGCATGCGATCCCATTTCTGTTGAAGAAGCACTTAGCGCCATGCAGGACGCAATTATTGACTTCGATTCATACCTGAATAATAAAAGCATAGAGATCTTCCCTTGTAGGGAATGGTATGCTCCGGAAGGAGGGTTCGATGAAAAACTGGTTAGTCGCGCATGGACAGACAAACTTCAGGATGCAATTGGAAGAGGCTACCACGGTATGCGGGTAAATGGCAATGAAACCTGGTTAAAGCCAAATGAACGGGATCAATTCATGGAATATGAAAGATCGATCAATAGTTGGTTACAGAATTTGCGCATGATCGTCCTATGTACCTATCCATTAAAACAAACAACTGGCGCATTTTTTTCTGAGGTTGCACACGCCCATGAATGGGTGATCTCCAGGCGAAAAGAACGTTGGGAAATTTTGGAGACACCGGCATTGCGGATTAAGAAGGCTGAACTGGTGGAACGGAATAAGCAGCTCGATCGGCTGGTGGCTGAACGGACAAGTGAATTGGAAAAAGAAGTTGAGGAGAGGTACAAAGCTGAAGCCAGGTTCAAAACAATAGTGGAACAATCGCTCGTTGGGTTTTATATTATTTACAATGCAAAATTTACTTACGTCAATCCGCAACTTGCAAAGATTTTTGGATACACGCAGGATGAATTGACCGGCTCTTATCCGGAAGCAGTAATACATCCCGACGATAGAGAACGGTTCATTGAAAATATGCGAACCCAAAGGCACCCTGAAAATGAAACACTCCACTATGAAGCAAAGGGACTAAAGAAAAATGGGGATACCATTTGGATAGAGGTTTTTTGTAACGGAACTCCCGGGGAGAAATCTAAGGAGATCATCGGAACGATACTTGATATTACTGAACGCAAAAAAGCAGAAGAACAGCTCACGCATGAAAAAAACCTTTCCAGCAGTATCATTGAAAGCATCCCGGGAATATTTGAATTATACGACAAGCGGTTCAGATTTCTGCGGTGGAATAGACAATTTGAGTTAGCAAGCGGTTACACGGCTGATGAGATTCGGAATTTGCATGTGGTCGATGACCTCACCTTTGGTGCAGAGCGGGGAAAAAGGTATAACATACTCAAAAGAATATCTGAGACCGGGCGTGATGAAGGAGAAATAACGATCACAATTAAAAACGGAAAAAAAATTCCTCTTTATTATGTCGGCCAGCTAATTAACTACGAGGGCGAACCTTGTTTCATCTGTTCGGCAATCGATATTACGGAAAGAAAACTGGCGGAAGAAAAACTCACAGCATCTTATGAGGAAATACGTTATTTATCCGAGCATCTGCGAAACATACGCGAAGAGGAAAGAAAACATATCGCAAGAGAAATTCATGATGACCTGGGGCAGCAACTGACGGTTCTAAAAATGGATCTCGGGACATTAATTAAAAAGCTTCCCTTGGCAGATGATATCTCCCGCAGCCGGTTAGCTTCTTTTTCTGAGCGTATAGACCAAATTGTTCAATCGGTACGAAAAATTGCTTCTGAACTGCGACCCAGTTTACTCGACGATCTAGGATTGCCTGAGGCCATTTCCTGGCAACTTGAGGAAGTCGAAAAACACTCCGGGATTCGAACGCGTTTCAAAGGGCCCAAAGAAGAATGGACCTTGACCGATCCCGTTAAAACCAATTTGTTCCGCATTCTCCAGGAAGCACTGACCAATATTGTGCGACATTCAAAGGCTACTGAGGTAGCGGTGGATTTGCATTGCGGCCATGACCATATTATGCTAAAGGTATCAGATAACGGGGTGGGGTATACGATCGGGCAAAGTGACGATGGTGGTACGCTTGGAATAGTTGGAATGAGAGAACGTGCAAGTATCATAGGGGGTAGCCTAGAAATAGAAAGTTCACCCAAGGAGGGGACAAAAGTTATTATTACTGTACCTGTTTGATGTAAAAAGAAAACCTAATGAAGATTCTTATTGCAGACGATCATGCCATTGTACGGCGGGGCCTGAAAGAAATTTTGTTGGACGAATATCCTTCTGCCATTATCGATGAAGCACGTGATGCAGAGGAACTATTAAAAAAAGTATTCCAGGATAAATGGGATCTTGTCATTTCGGATTTGAATATGCCGGGAAGAAGCGGTCTTGATGCTTTAAAACAAATCAAGCAGGCCTTTCCAAAAGTTCCTGTATTGATTATGAGCGTCTACTCCGAAGACCAGTATGCAGTCAGGGCATTCAGGGCAGGGGCCTCCGGGTATTTCAACAAAAACTGCATACATGAGGAGGTTTTTAAAGCTATAGAATCGGTACGGAAAGGCAAAAAATACATCACGGCATCTGTAGCCGAAAAACTGGCCGATGCCATTCCTGCGCAAGGGGATGAAAAACCACACCAACAACTCTCTGACAGAGAGTTTGAAGTGTTCAAATTACTGGCAACAGGGAAAACAGTATCAGAAATAGCGAGCCAGCTTTCGTTAAGCTCAAATACAGTAAGCACCTACCGGGCACGGATACTCGACAAAATGAACATGCATTCGAATAACGAACTCATGCGGTATGCCCTGGAACTAAGATTATTTTAGTTGTTTGTAGCTATTTTCACTACAAAATAATTCAAGGATCGTCTATTCTTCACATTTTCATCTCTTCGTTTCTTCGTGCTGTAATAATCAGTAGCGCAGGTTAATATATCGCTTACGGGTTTCCCGAAAGCAATTTAAAAAAAGGATCCTGGGTGTATCCTACGACAGGCTCGGCTTTGGCACGATCAGCATATTATAAACAGGAACAAGGGCAAACTATTTTCAGACAAAAAGCATACGTCTATCTGCCGGATATTCATCTGCCTGGTAAGTATGGAATTGAATTTACCAAACTACATGAACACAAGGCAGGCTTTGCTGTACAAGGGATATAAGACCAGGCAGATGAATATTTCAGGCGGTTTTTTTACCATGAAGACAATTTTTTAAAGACCTATGAATTTCCAATATCACCCGTAACCATGCAAACCAGTGTGTTGCAGAAAATGCTTCTAATCCTACCCTTTGATTTTTTTAAGTTCAGGATTCTTTGAATCCATAAACATCATTGTGTGACCAAAAAAGAAAAACACGAACGTGAAATGAACCGGGCAATTTTAAAAGCCCAGGAAAATGAGCGCATAGAATTAGGTAAAGAATTACATGATAATATTTGCCAGATACTGGTCAGCAGCCATTTGCTTTTGGATTGCGCGAAGCGTGTGCAAACTGAAAAGGCCACCTGTCTTATTGATAGAGCCAAAAAGCATATCATGCATGCTTTAACTGAAATCAGGAACCTTTCTCATCGTATGGCCCCGGTTTTTTTCGAAACAAATTCGTTTGAAGTGGCCATAAATGAGCTTTTGCACAATATGAATCCTGACAACAAGTATGTTGTAGATTTTAAGTTTGATCCGAATATCAGTTTGAAAGTAGTTTCAAGAGACATTCAATTGAACTTGTACAGAATACTGCAGGAACAACTAAGGAATATTGTTAAGTATGCAGGGGCCGGAAGAATAAAAGTTGAATTATGCCTGCATGATAATAGGGTTCGGATGGAAATCACGGACAATGGCGTGGGCTTTGACAATGACAAGGTGAGAAAGGGTATAGGGTTCATCAATATGCAAAGGAGGGCAGAACTGTTTTCGGGAAGGTTTTCTTTTCAGACCTCGCCTGGTAAGGGTTGTGTGGTCTTGGTTGACCTGCCTGTTGAGACAAAGGATTTGGACAGCTAGAGAGGTAAGCAAATCACAATGCGAAGTTGGGAGGGTTTGATTGCACAAGGTTTATTTAGCAATATCATTCAGGAGGAATAAGATGAAAGCAATTGTAGTGACAAATCAAAATGACGGTATACCCGGTATGAAACTGGAAGACTGTCCCGAGCCAAAGGCGGCGATAAACGACGTAGTGGTCAAGGTGTATGCATCAGGATTCGTGGGGACAGAGTTGGATTGGCCTTCGACCTGGGCCGACCGCCTTGGCGGCAGCAGAACACCTTCGATCCCCGGCCATGAAGTGGCAGGGGTGGTTCAAGCGCTCGGCTACGGAACGACGGGCCTTCGCTTAGGGGAGCGGGTATTCGGACTGACTGATTGGTACCGTAACGGTACACTTGCCGAGTACGTAGCTGTTGAAGCACGCAACCTTGCACTGCTTCCGGACGACGTTGATTTCACAATAGGAGCGAGCCTGCCGATATCAGGACTGACCGCCTGGCAAGGGCTCTTCCAGCACGGTCACCTTAGGGCGGGGCAGACGGTCCTTGCGCATGGTGCTGCAGGTGCGGTTGGATCGATGGTGACACAGCTGGCAAAAGAGGCGGGTGCCTATGTTATCGGCACCGGGCGCGGAGGTGACCGACAAAAAGCGCTGGATTTTGGCGCTGATGAATTTATCGACCCGGAAACTGAAGCGCTCGAAGATATCCAAAAGGTTGACCTGGTCTTTGATGTGATTGGCGGAGAAATAGGCAGGCGGTCTGCAGCATTGGTCAGGCCTGGGGGGACAGTAGTCTCTGTTGTGGGACCGGTTGAAGTCGCACCTGATAACGTATCAGCTGTTGACTTCGTCGTTGAAGCTGACCGAAACCAGCTAGCCGAGATCGTGCAACGCGTGCGAGAGGGGAGATTAAGGACAAACATCGGCAATATTGCGGCCCTTGAAGAAGCAGTTGCTGCCCTGAATCCTGCCCACCGAGCCAGGGGAAAGACAATCATCCAGGTTCGTCCTTAAAGGCTTCCAGTTTGAAGCAAGGCTATTAATATAATCGCCTTGGCTGTGAACGATAATAGAGGGTGGTTATTTGAATAAACAAGCGCCATTCTGTTTTTGGTGTCCCGCAGCCCTGGTAGCCAGTTGTTCGAAGCCTTCGCGGCCTGTACAAGGCAGCAGTAAATGAAAGTGCTTTTTTACTGTTGGAATTTGATCACGCCGATCATTATGCGCAGCCTTTAGATTATTAACAAATTTCAATGAGTCATCAATACGAAGGCAAAGAACACCAAAAAGCCGTGAAGCAAACCTTATATTGGTGGAATTAGATGTCAGTCCTTATAGTCCGATTTCCAACCAATCTCTTTTTGAATTTGTTCAAAAGTCAAGTTTCCAATTTTAAGCACTTGTCCTTTCTTGTTAATGTATCCAGCTTCTTTACAATTTACCATGTAGTGTTTGTCTTCGTTCTCACCTTTACAGCACCATAAAACCTGTTGGCATCGCACGCCGATGATGGCTTTGCCCTTGTAAAAACTTGATGCTGCTGCGAACTGCGGTTTGATTACAATGTCGCCTCTGTAATTTGCGAATCCAATTTTGCCGCTGTCGTTAACTATCCTTATCATTCCTTCTCGTAATTCGTCTGGCGAAGGTTCACCGCGGCTAGTATTGAAAACCTGAAACAATGGCTTTTCATTTTTGTCAATAGCCCACCATCCCTTCTTATTCTTTATGCCGACGATCGCAAAATATTGAATAGTGTCACTAAAGCAAACATAATATTTAGCGGTGTCAAGCCTTGTAACTGTGTCACCTTTTTGGCTAGTAAAAACGTAGCGATACCTCTGCTGATTGGTTGTGTCGTACTTAACGACCAAGTAATTCCTGGTTTTTTGTGCAAAGGAAACTGAGGAAATCAACGAAAGGGATATGAATAACAGGGTCTTCATTTATTGTCTGCTCAGGGTCTGCTGTGCTGCACTTGTGTAAGAGGAACCCCTGAGTTTTAAAGGTAATGCTATTAAATTTTTGGCGTTGCCCGTGTCTCGATGCATTGGCTTTGTACGCAGTCGGGGACTCAGGGAGGGCCAAAAATGTTAATTACTACTGTGGCTGTAGATTTTGCCTATTTAAAGTTTTCACTTATGTAATCGTCAAGCTTGTTCTCATCAGTAAGCTTGATAAGTTTTTCCATTTCCTTACTCTTACTAATATCTATGCCTTTTTTGTAAACATTCATCATTGAAGTTAGTGCTGCTTTGGTCGCTGAAAACCTTGTCGCTGTATTTTTATTTTCTAAAAAATTTCTTGCGTAACTAGCTAAATAAATTCCAAGTAGTTGGGCATTCTTTCCATAAAGTTTTGCAAGCTTTTCAGTGATGTCAATACTAATAGTAGGACTTCCTGAAACCCACCGCAAAACAAAACTGTTGACTTCTTTTCTTTTATCTGCTTCTTTGTCTAGGTCAGTTGCCTCAAGCCATTTAGCTGCGTCAATAATTGCAGGTTCATACTTTGCGTAATCGTCTTTAGAACTTAATTCAACGTTTTGTGGTACTTCGAATATTGTTTGAGCATAAACGGATGAAATGCTTGTTGATGCGAGTAATAAGCAGAATAGGAATGGTTTTTTAATTGTCATGTTGTTATTGTTTATTTTGAAAGTTATGGTGAATGTCTAAGCCTGCATGGAACACCTGCACGGGGCAAGTTCCCTTACAAAATACATTAATTTCCAATATTAATTTTTACATGCAGTTCAATACAATGGAAGGCTATGAAGAACCCTACCAATGGCTTTAAAACCCGCTCAATTAGAAAAACTCCGCTTTAGGCGGGCTTCATAATTAGCTCCTTCCAACCCATCACGGAGTCTGTTCATTGCCTGTGATGATTTTTGCAAAATGTAGTTCACCGCTCTGAAACCAATCCCATGAAAAAAATAACCATCATTATTATGGGCGATCACAAGCTGATACGTCAAACCTGCAGTTTTATACTGAGTACAATCCCACAATTTAGTGTACTGGCGGAATCGGGAAACGCCGAGGAAGGTATTGAGCTTTGTAGCAGGTTGTGACCTGATTTCGTGATGCTCGATATTAATTTGTCTGATATGAGTGGAATAGAGGCAGTCCCTTTGAAAAGAGCGCCCGGTACAAAAAATCATAGGTGTCTCTTTGCACAATGAGCCTGCATGATCTGGCGAACATTTAGTTATACAGGCTTAGTTCATGCTTTAGGGGAACTTCAATTGCAAGCCTGCATCCCTCACCCGGGGCTGACTCAATGGTGAGTCTTCCCTTGTGGAATTTCACGCGGTTATCAATATTTCTTAAGCCAATTCCTTTTGCTTTATTACTCATATCAAAGCCTACTCCATCGTCTTCAACGCAAAAATGAACACTTTCAATGGTTGTTTTCAAAAGGATCCGGACCTCAGCTGCGGCGGAATGCTTTAAGATGTTATTGACTTGTTCCTGGATAATGCGGTATATCATCAGCTTAACGTTTTGGTCCACCAAGTGTTCATTAAAATCAATCGCATCGAACTGTATATTGATCTGTGTGATGGCTTGCAATTCATCTGTCAAATCGCGAAGTGATTCTTTGAGCGAAGTATCGAAAGAAGGTTTAACCAGTTGCTTGGAAAGCTGCCTGATCTCGGCCATGGCCTGATTAATATTCTCATAGCTTTTTTCAATACAGCCGCGAATAAGGTTTTCGTTCCCGTTACGGGCCAGTTCAAGGTAAAGCTTTGTAGAAGCAAGGATCTGGTTAATATTATCATGCAACTCTTTCCCAATTTCTTCTCTTTCTTTTTCCTGAGCAAGGATGGTTGTCTCAGTAATGAGCTCTTGCTGCATGATTCGATTTTTCATCAGTTCTGCCTCTGCCTGCAATTTTTCCGTCACATCATCAGCAAGTGTAAGGCTTGCTATTTCGTTTTTGTAAAGGGTATCATCGGTAGTCATGTCAACTGAAATCATGGAGCCATCTTTCTTTTTGTGTCTCCAGATCCCATGTTTTTTTCTTCCATTAAGCTGCCCGGGTACGGCGTCCAGAAATTGGGAAATGTCTTCTTGGGGGCGAAGCTCAATTGCATTCAAATTCAAAAACTCTTCTTTGGAATATCCGTAATGCCTAACCGCAGCTTCATTTACGTCAAGGATTTTGAGGGTGCCTTTTTGCATGATCCACATTGGCATGGGATTTTTTTCAAACAATAGTTTATAGCTCAGCGCATTTTCTTCCAGTTCTTTTTGAGACTTACTGATTTGTACAGCCATCGCATTGAAAGCGCGCGCAAGTTTTCCCACTTCATCCTTGCGGTTTACTAAAACTGGTGAAGGATACTGCCCCGATGCTATTTTTGAGGCAGCGTCGGTGAGCCTGACCAGGGGCTCACTAAGATTACGGGCCATTAGCCATCCCAAGCACATACCAACTACAATCAAAATGCTGCCTCCGATGATCAGCCAGTGGAGAAACTCAGAAGCCGACTCCAGTACGGTTTCTTTCGGAACCTCAATTGAGACAAGCCATGGACTGGAGGCTACCGCGTGAATAGAGGCGAGCCAGCGACCATCGGAACGAACGAGCTCTATAATATTATTTTTGTCTAATTTTTTTCCTTGTGCAACAGAGAGGGGTTTGGTAAGATCAGTCCATAGACTGCTGTCTGCGTTTCCAACATAAATCCTGAGGTCATCGCCCATCAGGTTCGTCAAGCGTTCCATGAGCTGGGAAGAAGATCTGAGCACCCTCCAGCGGACAAAATATCCGACCGGCCGGGTACTGTCAGCAATTTCAGCAATTACGGGATAGACCATTACATGATTGACCGAATATATTTTGCCAATCTGAGCACGCTTCGTTTTTGGAAACAGAGAATCAATATCAATTTTGAATTTGATGATTTGTTTTGTGCCAGCCAATTTTTTGTAGTTAATGTCTAAAAGGTCGACGCGGGCGTTATTGCTGTCCTTTTGCAATTCACGCAACCAGTTTTCCACAACCTGGGCCGAATCGCTTCCCCCGGATCGCACAAATTTTTGAACGGCGGAGGTGTTGGCTTTTTCGTAGCTCGTCGATAGGAGGATGTTTGTTTGTGCTGAAAGCAAGTCGCTAAGCTGGAAAGACAAGCTTTTTAGTCTCTGGTCCGCAGTCTTTAGCGCGGCCTTTCTTACGCCCAGGTAAGATAGAATTCCAAAATTCAGAACGATGGCAAGTATTAGACCGCATATAAAAAGGGGTAGCTTTTGGCGGATACTTAAGTAGTAAAGCAGTCTGGTCTTCATTCGTTTGTTTGGATATCAGATTTTAAAAGGACTAAACCTTAAACAAAATAATCTGCTTCCAATTAAATAAAAAATAAATATTGGGAATATTTAATAAAGTAAGTGAAAACTTTATTGCCATGGTGGGTTAGCGTCTAGTAGCAGTACTGAAATACCAGTTTTGGGTGCTCAGTTTATGTAGGCAGAACCAGCAATTTTGCCTGTCTTTTTTTATCTAACTCGAATGATTTTGCGAACGCCTCCGGAACCTCCAAGGATGATTTGGTCAGGTGAGTCGCTTAATTATGAGTTTTGTAATTGCCTGTCCGCCAAATGCAGGAAGTAGCCCTGTCTAGGTAATTAAAAAGTTTTGATGACGGTTTAATCCTGTAAATAGTTGGGATAGTTTAGCCAGACCTGATAGTCTGGTTAAAATTTCAAATTGAGCCTGATGGCTTTCGTTTGTTCAACGCTGTTAGATGACTCTTAGTTTGGTCCAAACCTATGGTGAAAGTATTGATATCCATGCAAGCTCAAACATGAAAAAGTGGGGATTCAGCTTGCAACTTATAGATTTAGCGGTTATTTGTTCGAGATCTCATAAACAATCGTAATGCTCTCATTTAATTCGATCTCCGCAACCTGGAACCTGTCGAATGATGTGTTGATTTTTACTTCTTCATCTTTCTCAATTATCGGCGGTGCAAATTTTACCATCTCGATTTTATCCGTGTCATTCAAACGTGAAGCGTATTTTGAAACCTGTTTAACCCCAACGATTTTTAGGTTTAGCGTATTTGCAATATTCTCAGCATTAGCTTTTGCGTCTTCGAGAGCTTTTTGAACCAATATCTGCCTCGTTGCCTTTTCCAAACTGTCAGATAAACTCGTTTCGTAGGAAATATCCACATCATTGAGTTTTGCTTCTTGAATTTGTTTATACAGCTGATTGATAAGTTTATTATCAATAGTGAATTGGAGAGTTAAAACATTTGTTGCCGTGTAAATCTTTTTGTCTTTATTATTGAAGGAACCTGAAACGTTGTAATCCGAAATTTTTATTGTCTTGTCAGTGAAGCCAATTTTATAAAGGCTTTTTATTAAATCCTGAACTTCCAGGTTTAGTTTTTGTAAAACAATTCTTTCAGCAGTATCTGTTTTTTCAACTGTCAAAGTAAAGGCCACGAAGTCAGGCTTGATTTTAATTTTCGAGGAACCCTCTGCAACTATTTCATTCGAATTTTTTTCCTGTGCTACAAGTTTTGAGAAAGAGTAAAATGTAAAGCAAAAGACTAAGAAAGATTTCAAGAAAAAAACCAAGTTAGTTTTTGTCATAAAGAAGTTTCAAAATTAGATGTGATGATTGGGACGTTTCCATAAATCGTGGACGATTGTTTTCAGGAGAGGTTTGCCTCCATCCTGCAATATATTTTTAATAAGTAACGTACGTGAATAATTAGTGCAACTGGTAGCTTATTCAAAATTTTTCAAGTAATGAACCCATTTCATGTGCCTGGTAATGGCTCATAAACAAAGCTTCCCACAAAACGGCAATAGGTCAACCTTCCTTTTTGTATATCTGCTGGATGTGATAAGCCTATTCCTCATCTAACAACGATACTTATCCATGATATTTACTTTTCACTAAATCTTTTGAAACTGTAACATTGAGTAAAGCCAATCGGGTGCAGTTAATTGTTCGCCCCAGGTGTATTAAGCAAAATTTCAATTTCCATTTCAATCAATTCTGTTACTTCTTGCTTGATCTTAAAATAATTTTCGGTAACCATTGTGGAAGTAATAGTTCTAACAATGGGCAGCTCCTTGTATGAATCCTTTTCCTTTTTTAAGGATTCATGATTATTTAAAATTTCACAGTGAAATGTTTTTAGTTTTATTTTTTGACCAGGATCATCTGCGACCATTCCAACAAATTCTCCGGAAGAAAGACTTGAAATCTTGGATGGCGGAATTGCAAAATCCAGTTGTGCGGATTTGCTTACGGAAGTATCCGTCCGGTTAATGGAAACGCTTTCTTTTACCTGTACAATTTTCCCTACTCTTTCTGATAAGGATTTTGCTGTTTCGCCCATCACTTGTCCTGAAATGATATTACCTGCAATGTTCATAATTACGGATGATTCATCACGGCCATAATCCTTTCTCAACTGGCTAAAATCCTGCATCCCCAGGCAGGTGGCCACTTTGTTGGAACGGGCCGTTGCAATCAGGCTATCAATGCCATTGATAAAGATGGTTGGGAATTCATCGAATACAAGGCTGCATTTGATTTTATTTTTTTGATTTACCAGTTTGATGATACGATTAACATAGAGTGATAATACGGCACCAAATACTTGTTGCTTCTGCGGATTATTTGCCAGGCATAAAATCTTTGGTTCTTCAGGATTGTTAATATCAAGGGTAACATCATTTCCATTTAAAACCCAGTAGAGTTGGGGTGATGACAGTCTTGCCATTCCAATCTTTGCAGAAGCAATTTGTCCCTCCAGTTGTTCATTTGCTTTGTTCTGATAGGCAGAGATAAATGGATTGATCAACACCTCGATTTCCTTTTCCGTTCTTAATACAGGGAAGAGTTTTTCATATTCGACTTGCATTAGTTCAATCACGTGCGGAAGGGTACAGTATATGCCATCTTTATATTTTTTCAAAAACCAAATAACAGCCGTTAAAAAATTAATAGGAGATTCCACAAAAAAATCTCCTTGTTTGGTAATCCAGTCTTTGTTTAACCCGAGCAAAATTGAGCGCGAAGATTCAGTGGCATCAGTTATATCCTGCATGACCCGTGGGTTTAAAGGGTTGCACCTGTGGCTGCGATTTAAGTCATCAAAATTGATGAGGTAAAAACGGGGCTTTACCTTGTAAACATTGAGGTTTTTAAGCAAGGTGTTATAAGCAATCTTTGATAGATCGTCATATTTAAAATCATAAACGAGCATTGAAAAACCTTTTCTTAAGTGCTGTCTGACGACATGCTGGATGATAAAGTAAGATTTGCCTGATCCCGGTGAGCCGGTAACTAAAAGCCCCCTGAATGGATTAATGATATTGATCCAGCTTTTTCGAAATTTCCCTTTCAGATTATACTGCGCAGGAAGATTAATTGAATATTCATTGTCGATCAATCTTTCTTCCTGTGGAAAGGTCTCATTGAGCTCATTAAAAATGTCTTTGTGTAAATGCACATTGATATACCTGGAAAGCAGTGTGCCACCCGTAAGAATTAAGATAAAACCAAGACCTGTAACTGTCATATAGACGGTGGCAATGGTTTTTGGGTCTCCACTAATCCGAAATATAAAATGACTGGGAAAATAGAACCCAAGACCGAGACACAAATAGATAAGAATTGAGACTTTTTTTATTTTTTCATCCTTTCTGCCTTTGGTACCCATTAAGGAAATACTCAGCAATCCAAGCGCAATTAGCTTGGAGCGTAAAATCGAATCAAACAAACCTGTTCTTGAAAAATTTTCAAGGAAGCGGTTTCCGATTTCTGCAGTTAAATTCCACTGTTTAAAAGCACTGTAACAATAGTAATAGAAATGAACTAGGAGAATAACAATAGCTGCAAGTCTTGTAAAGTCCAGTATCTCCTTGAGCCCCTTTTCATTTTCACCAGTACTGCTCATTGCTCAAGATTTTAAGCTTTATAATTTAGGTTTATAGCGTTTCTTCTGTTTTTTAGTAAAATCAAATGGAATTTGCTGTTCGCTTTTCCCCCTGTTCATAAGCAGATCCCATAAACTTTCTTTCATAGAATGGTTATCTATTTGCTTTTGATCGGGTGCTTGATTCGTTTCCCTTGGCTCGCCTGAAGACTCTTTTTTTCCTAACAATTGGGCAGCTTTGCTTTCTTTCGGCAAAAGCAGGTTGCACGGCGGTTTGTCTTCCGATTTTTGTTGCTCATCAAAATTTTTAGAGATTCTGTCTAATATAGCCTTGGCCCTGTAGTTTTCGCCAAGGTCACTGCCATTAAAAACTACATTTGTGCGGTGATCTATGAAGGTGAATCCATCCATAAAAGATTGTTTGTTTTGTGGAAGCACTGCAGCTATTTTTTCTTTTTGTAACTCCAAAACGAATTGTGAAATGCTTGCCGGCTTTTTTGACAAGACCCAATCAATCGCCGTTTTTATTTTGGATTTATACGCAGCTCGCAGGACTTTATTTTGTTTGAACTTTTCTTCCAAATAATTCAGTGTCGGTTTGAAATAAATACTACTTGCTTTAATGGGAACGCCAACCTTATTTCCTTTTTCATCCAGGACGCGGTAATAAAGTCCACGGTTCTGATACGTCCTGCTTTGTTCACCGCAACGATCCGCAGTTACATTGTAAAGTTTAAGGACGGCATTCAAGTCCGAAAGTGAAGTGAACTTGTATTCTTTAATAACCAAACTCAGCACATTTAATATGCTTTGTTCTGTCTCAGCTGCGCCATATTTGATTCTTTGAACATTAGCCAGTTCAATCTTTTCATTTTGTTTTTTATTTCTGCCCGCAGCTTTTATTAACCCGTACGTTTCTTCAATTTCTTTTCTCGCTTTTTCTGACTTGTCTCGTGCTATATTAAATGTATTGATTCGTTTCCCGTTTTGCTGGATGAGGGTAGTTACAAGATGCAGGTGTGGATGGCCTGCGTCAAAGTGTTGGTATACTAAAAACGGTTGTTCCCCGAATCCGATTTTGTTCATGTAGATCTCTGCGATCTTAATCAATTTTTCTTTTGAAAGATCTTCAGATGGGTGAAAGTTTAAGGAGACATGAAGCGAGTTAGTCTTTGACTGGTTCTTTTCGATCAGTCGATGAAACCGGTTGAACTTTTGGTGGAAATTCATTTCGTTTGCCTGGTACAAAAAATTACCGGCAAAAAGACATTCAGCGCTCCCTTCTTGAACCTTTTGTTCATTATAATCTAAAGCCCGCTTTATGGTTGACGGTGTGGTTATTTTTGCGACCATTGCTCATAAATTTGAATCATTGTAAGCCGGATTTCTTCTGTCTTGTTCATGAAGTTCTCTATAGTGGTTTCGTTTTCGATAAGCCAGGCTTTGACCTCGAAAAATTTATCGAACGTATGAAGCCTCTCAACTGCCAGGTTGAAATTGACATTGATCGAGTTGAGCTCTTTTTTAAGCCTGATCATTTCATTTAAAAGCTCGTCTATGGACGCATTGCGATAGGTAACAATGACCGGTTTATGAAGTAACAGATTTCTTGCATATTCGCTTGCGCTTCTTGAAGTAGTAGCATTGCAAAACCCTTTGATCTTTGTAAGTTCTTCCTCGGAAACGCGGAGCAAAAAGCTTCTATCACGGACAATTTTTGATCCTTTCATCATCAAACCATTTTCACCGTTCAAAAGTCATTTTCCAGATTTTCGGATAAAATCCGATTTTGTTCAACTCTTGTTTTCAAATGTAGTGTGCAAACAAAACCACACCAATAGTTGTTCAAATTCTAAACAGGTTACTGTGAAAAGGGAGACTCGGAAGTTAATATCTGCCCAAGGTCTTCACTGCGCGGCGTGTGCAAGGAGAAACAACAGATGTTTTTAAAGATAATATTGTTTAATTCTTAGCTTCTCTGCCATCCATACAAGAACTTGACGCCGTTGTTGGTAGGCCCAGCTTCAAAAGTTGAAATGAACTCATAAAGATGATTTAGAATGGTTTTTCGAATTAAGCCAATAATTGTTTACAAAATATTTTATTGCTACAAATCTTCGACTCTTTTGTAGAATTCTGACAGAGTTATTTTATAGTATTTACACAGCGCTGAAAGAGTACTTACACTTAAATTAGCTTTCGCTGTTTCTATTCTCCCAACATGGATTTTAGTGGCATCATAAACTTCATCTTGAGTCAATCCAACACCTTCACGCAGTTGTTTTAGCACAATTGCAATATTCTTTAAAAGTCTGGTATTTCTAAGTTGACCCATTTGGGCCGACAAGATGAATTAAACCGGTATGAGACGCAATGACGAATATGTCATTATTTATTACCTTTGCTTTAGGAGTGGTTATTAATGTTTATTAGTAACTACTTTGCGAATCTTCAAAAAAGTACTTGAAGCTTTCGCTTTGAGTCTCGGTTTGGAAACCTCGGAAATTTTCAATGGACACGAGACAATAAGCAAGGGCTCACGTTTTGGCGTGGGCTCCCTTATTCGTGTCCAAAGGCTCTCCGAGGGCCTCCATACCGATAAGCGGAGTACCTGCGCCTCTTTTTTAGCGTATTTCTTCTCCTGGCTCAAATCAACCTTTAAATGAACATCGCTTGCTGTATAAAGTGGACCATAGTGCCGAAGACCATTTTCTTTCCTTTAAAAAAGGAGAGGAGGGAGGCTTTAATTATTTTTTCCACCTCTACTATAAACACCTCGTTCATTTTGCCTTCACCTTTTTAAAACAAACAAGCACAGCCGAAGATGTTGTGGGAGATTGTTTTTTGAAGTTTTG
>Ga0207647_10001101_pt1 | contig 20847 bp, 20 predicted proteins | sample KBSCornC2_FD_184295 | JGI IMG/M metagenome (GOLD analysis project Ga0207647, IMG submission 184295) | Corn rhizosphere microbial communities from Kellogg Biological Station, Michigan, USA - C2 (SPAdes) (version 2) | ecosystem: Host-associated > Plants > Roots > Rhizosphere ... | reverse complement strand
CGATCGAGCATGCGAACCTCGAGCCCGGTTTCCGGAGGGATGAAGCGCGTCGGCCCCGGATGTACGATGTCGAGATATTCGATGATGCTCGAAGCCTCGAAAACCGTCGTTGAGCCATCCGTCAGGACCGGGAACTTCCTGACCGGACTTAGTGCCGCAAATGTGGAGGCAATCGTAGCGTCCTCACCGACGATCATCGGCTCGAATGCAATCCCGTTCTCGTAAAAGGCCATCGCGGCCTTCTGCGAATAAGAAGAGAATGGGTGGAGGAAGAGCTTGAGCGACATTTGCTAACCTCCTCAGCGGCGCAGCAGGACATGATGCGCATGCTCGGTCGAAGCATGTTCGGCCACACTATAGCCCAGGCCCGGCAGGTCGATGCCCGCGAACATTGCCTCACCCTGGCCGAGGAAAACGGGCGAGACGGCGAAGTGCAACTCATCGACATGGCCCGCCTGCAGATATTGCCGCACGGTCGAGACACCGCCGCCGATCTTGACGTCCAGATCGCCGGCAGCCTCCTTGGCGCGAGACAACGCCTCATCGATCCCGCCCGCCACGAAATGGAAGACGGTGCCACCCTGCATCTCGATTGAAGCGCGTGGATGGTGCGTGAGCACGAACGTCGGCGCATGATAGGGAGGATTGTCACCCCACCAGCCCTTCCATTCATCGTCAGGCCAATCCCCACGCACCGGGCCGAACATGTTACGGCCGAGGATGAAGGCGCCGAACCCTTCCATCGAACGACGGGCGAAGGATTCGTCCACGCCATCCGAGCCACCTTCCTGGCCCATCATCGCCTTGAAGGTTCGCGTCCCGAAGAACCAGCGATGCAGTTCCTCCCCGCCGCGGCCAAGCGGATCCTGGAGACTCTGCTCAGGGCCCGCCCCAAACCCGTCGATTGATACCGCGAATCCAGCAACACGAACGCGTCCCATCGACCTTCTCCTCTGCTTGCATAATGCAACCAGTTGCGGTTTAGGCGAAGTGGTTGCATATTGCAAGCGCAATGACGTCGCGTCGATCCGGCTGCCCGATAAATCTCACGCTCGAGGTGCTCGGCGACCGCTGGAGCCTGATCATCATCCGCGACATCATGTTCGGAAACCGGCGCCACTTTCGGGAACTGCTCAACCAATCCGAAGAAGGCATCGCTTCCAACATTTTGGCCGATCGCCTGCGGCGGCTGATGGCGGAGGGGTTGCTGACGCGCGCGGACGATCCCGCGCATCGCCAGAAGGGCATCTACAGCCTGACGGAGCGCGCGATCGCTCTGTTACCGATGCTCGTTCACATGGGAGCGTGGGGACGCCGCTATCTTCCGACCACGCCTGAGCTTGCGATACGTCAACAACTTCTCGAAGAAGGCGGGCCGGAGCTGTGGCAGGCCTTCATGGCCGAGCTCAGCCATCTGCACCTGGGCGCGCCTCTGCCGGCGGGGCACGAGAGCGTATTGGAACGCTTGCAGGCGGCGTTCGATGAGACGTCCGCACAATCGAAGTATGGCGGGCGCCCAGAATGATCGCGGCCTATGCGCGTGGTCCGATGAAATTGCCGATCACGACAAAGAAGAGCGCGATATACCATCCGGAGCCCAGGGCTTCGGCCAAGCCCAGCCCAAAATTGTGCCAGTTCAACGATACGAGGCCGGGAATGAACAAGCTCAACAGCTGCGTCAGTGCGCGCGGGTACAAGAGATATCCCGCCGCGCAGAGCAGATAGAAAATTGTGAGAGAAAGACTGAGGCTTAGCCCCAGCGTGCCAAAGCGAACCAGCCGGTCTGTAGAATATTTCCTCTCAGCGGGCATTGGCCGCACCCCGCATTTCCGCCGTCCTGGCGATGGTGGGAGGAAGGCGGCGGGGGTAGCTCACCTTATGACCAACCATCGTGCGTCGCGCCGACGATAGCCGCGATGGTGGCGTGCCGGATGTTCCTACGAATGAGGAAAGAAATTTCCGGCGCGAAGTCTCTTCAATAGGTGCGACAAAGCTGTCGTCGGCGCGCGTCATGACAAGTTTACCCCCCACAGGCGGGCCCTGTGTGTCATCCTTTCGATCGCTTCACCATCCGTATTTTTCCGGGGAGGATGCGGCCGGTGCGAGCTATGTTTGCTGACGCACGCGCCGATGCGGCCAAACGTCGGTTGCTTCGTTATTTTCCGGCCAAGCACCGAAAAGGAAGGAGGAAATGGTAAGCCGCGATTTTCTAAGGCAGCTCGACGGCTATGGCCTTACCACCGTCGAAATCCATTATTACATGCCCGATCATCCGAGCCTGCTGCAGCTCTTCGTCTGGCAGGAATATGATGTGGCCCCCCGCTTTCCCGTGCTGCACGAGTTTCTGGATCATTGGCGCCGCGATATCGATGCCGCGCTCCATTCTATCCGCGTCGCGCATGCCCATCTGATCGGCCCGACCGAATGGCGGGCCGTCGATGGGATCATCACGATCAACTGATCGCGGGAGGGCCGGGCAGCCCCACATCAGGCAGCGGTGCGGTTTCCCACCAGCAGCGCATCCGCAACGATGCGAAGCGGCTCGACATCGACCTCGCTCGTCCCATTCGCGATTAGCTCGGCGAAACGGGCATAGATGCCGGGATATTCGCCACCCGTCGCACGCTCCTCCGGGCCGTCGTTCACGCGCAATACGGCGCCGCCTTCGCGAAGGGCGATCCGGGTGCCCGCGTCGGTGGTGACGTCAATGTTCCAGCATTCGCCAACCTTGTGCCGGAAATCGAAGCGCGCGCCGATGCCGGCGGCCACCCCGCCGGTCGCCAAGGAAAGCGCGACCGCCTCCGGCTGCTGACCTCGCGCCTCGATGCGAAGTTCGGCCCCGCGGACGAGCAAAGGCTCGGGGCAGAGCAGGGTTGCGATCGACAAGGCATTGATCCCCGGATCGAATACGCCGAAGCCGCCCGCCTGGAAGATCCAGTCCTGGCCGGGATGCCATTTGTCGACATCTTCAAGCCACTGGATGTCGAGCGTCCGGATGCCTTCCGCGCGGGTGATCGCGGCGGCCCGCACGACCGTGTCGTTAAAGCGGGAGTGCCAGGTGGTGAAGACGCTGCGCCCCGCTTTCTCGGCCACCGCCGCGAGGTCGGCAACCTCACTCAAGGTCGCGCAGGGCGGCTTTTCCAGCAGCACATGCAGGCCCGCCTGAAGGCAGGTGCGCGCGATCGCATGGCGCGGCCCTGGCGGCGTGCAGATTGCAACGGCGTCCACTTCCCCGCTCTGCAGCATCGATTCGAGATCGGTGAAAAGCGGCACGTCCAGTTCCGGCCGCGCGCGCGGCGACACCGCCGCTGCGAAACGGAAGGCGGAATTGCCGGCAATCGACGGCACATGCTGATCGAGCGCGATCTTGCCGAAGCCGATGATGCCGACGCGAATCTCAGCCATTGCGTGTTTCCTTCACCTTTTCCACGAAGGCGCGCGCCTGCACGCCAACTTCAACTGCAGTCTGCCCGGGCTTGTAGAGCGCCGAGCCCAGGCCGAAGCCGTCCGCGCCCGCTTCAAGCCACATGGGCACATTATCGGGCTTCACGCCGCCGACGATCAGCACGGGCACATCCTTGGGGAGGACGGCGCGTTGCGCGCGCAGCACTGCGGGCGACGCCGCTTCGGCGGGGAAGAGCTTGAGCGCCGTGGCACCCGCCTTCAACGCAAGAAAGGCTTCGCTCGGTGTAAAGTAGCCCGGCGCCGAGACCAGGCCTTCGGCGGCCGTCGCGGCGATGACGTCAAAATCCGTCGACGGCGAGACGATGATCCGTCCACCCGCCCGCGCTACGTCGCCGACCTGGCCGACCGTGAGCACGGTCCCGGCGCCGACCAGCGCGGTGTCGCCGAGATGTTCGGCGAGCAACGCGATGCTGCGCAGTGGATCGGGGGAATTGAGCGGGATTTCGATGATGCCGACGCCCGCCTCTACCAGCGCATCGCCAATAGCAATGATCTCGTCAGGCTTCACCCCGCGCAGGATGGCGACGAGCGGGCAATCGGCGAACTTCCGCCGGAATAGTTCAAGCGCACTCATGAAAGCTTCTCCGCTATAGCCCGGATACCAGCCAAAAACGCCTGCTCGCCATCAATCTCCGCGCAGGTATGGCCAGCCTCTTCCAGCGCTGCACCATAAAGCCGGGTCAGCGCGGGGTCGCCGATCAGCGCCACCGTACCGTCCGCTACCATCGTGAGTCCGATGCGGAGGTCCGCACCGATCAGCAGGCCGCTGACATAAGAGGACGCATCGGCCTCGGCGAGCTTGCCGAGCAGCATACGTGCGCGCGCGCCGAACAAGTCGGCCGACAGCGTGCAGTCCTCAAGGCTTCGCCGTACGCCGTCCCGGAAAGCGGCGTCCGCCCGAACTTCCCCCTTGAGCGATCCGGACAGAATCGAATGATTGCGCAATAAGGCGAACAGCTCGCCCGTCATGACGGTGCGGAAACCTGTCAGCACGCTTTGTTCGAGCATCGCCCATTTGGCGTGCGTACCAGGCAGGCACAGCGCGGCATCGGGGGGCACCAGACCTGCCGCGGCGGCGCCGAGCAGCTGAACTTCCTCCCCGCGCATAACCTCGGCCGCGTCGCCCCGATCGACGCACGCGCCGGGAACGATCGCGGTACGCCCCGGCTCGGCCCATGCTAGGCGTTCGGCCAAAAGCGGCAGGGTGACGGGGCAAGGCACGTAGGGGGCCTCGATCCAGCCACGATTGGAACCGATCATCCCGGCCAGCAGGAATGGCCGGTCGCCGAAGCGCGCACGCAACTCAGCTATCTCTGCCGGGAAGCCACCTGGCGCAATTGCGGTAACTCCCCGCGCGTCCGCATGCCGCGACAGCACCTGTCCGTCGGGGCCGAGCACGAAGATGCGCCGGTTGGTTGTCCCCCAATCGATCGTGACCCAACCTTCGCCCAGCATCTTCACCGTCTATTTATAATATGAATCGCAGCTGGCCCCCCGTTAGGGGCATGTCGGGCGCGGCGCAATCGGGCGGTCCGTCGATCCACCCTTTTCCTCGCCGCGCAGGCCGCTATTGCTATTGTCTGACAAAAGTGTCGAGGGCCGAATCGAGCGGCCGAGGGAGAGCGAGAATGCCGAATTGGAGATTGACGATGTCCCTGCTGGCCGCAGCGGCCGCCTTTTCGAGCGGCGCCTCCGCCGCCGATGTCTCGCGCGCGCCCTTCGGTAAGGCCGATGGGCATGACGTCGAGGCGATCACGCTCAGCAATGCGCATGGCATGAAGGTTCGGATCATAACCTACGGCGCGGCGATCCAGTCGCTGATCGTCCCCGACCGCGATGGGCATGCGGACGATGTGGTGGTCGGGCCCGCCACGATGGAGGGCTATCTCACCAAGCCGCAATTCTTCGGCGCCACCGTGGGTCGCATCGCGAACCGGATCGACAAGGGCCGTTTCACGCTTGACGGCAAGACCTATCAGGCCCCGGTCAATGACGGCGCCAATTCGCTGCACGGCGGTACCAAGGGCTTCGACAAGGTCGTCTGGGACGTGGTCTCAACGCAGGGCGGTGCTTCGGCGAGCGTCACGCTGCGCCTGGTGAGCCCGGATGGTGACCAGGGCTATCCCGGCGCGCTCACGGCCATTGCCACTTATTCGCTCGACGAGCGCAACCAGCTCACGATCGATTATAAGGCCACCACGGACAAGCCGACGGTCGTCAACCTTTCCAACCATGCCTATTGGAACCTGGCTGGCGAGGGTTCCTCGCTGGGCGCGATGGGCCACATCCTGACCATCCCCGCCGACAGCTACACGCCGGTCGATTCCGGCCTGATCCCCACCGGCGAGTTCCGGCCAGTGACGGGGACGGTGTTCGACTTCCGCAAGCCAACCCCGATCGGTGCGCGCGTGCGCGACGCGTCCGACCAGCAGATCGTCTACGGCAAGGGCTACGACCATAATTGGGTGATCGATCGCAAGGCGGCGGCCGCTCCGCGCCTGGTTGCGCGGGTGGAAGAGCCTGTCCATGGCCGCGTGCTGGAGATGCTGTCCAACCAGCCGGGCGTGCAATTCTACTCCGGCAATTTCCTGGACGCGACCACTGTCGGCAAGAGCGGCAAGCTCTATCGGCAGGGCGACGCGATCGTGCTCGAGCCGCAGACCTTCCCCAACACGGTCAACCAGCCGTCCTTCGGCTCGGCCCGGCTGGACCCCGGCCAGACCTACCACAATGTGATCGTGCTGCGCTTCTCGACCGCACCGAAGCGCTGAACCCTCCCGGCCGCGCCTCCCCGAAGGCGCGGCCGGGATCGGATCAATCGGCCGGCGGAACGACGCCTTTCGGCGCGCGCGCCAGGCGGCGGATCAGGTCGGCTTCCGCCTGACGATAGGGCGTGCCATCCGCGCGGAACACTTCATGGAACCAGATCGTGGGCTCCGACAGCACATAGGGTTTCTGCCAGCTGTCCCATGGTAGGCGCGTCTGGGTCTTGCCGTCGACGAACCCCCAATTGATCATCGCTACATTGTAGCGTTTGCCGACCGGTAGGGATCCGTCGAACGTCGATCCGTTGCCGCGCGCCATATATTCGGTGCACAGGATGGGCCGGCCATAACCCTGAAGCTGCTTCACGCGCCGCTCGAAAATCTCCGGCCAATTGTAATCGTGAAAGCTGATCACGTCGGATTCGGAGAGCTGGACCCGCTCCATCGGCGAAAGCTTGGCGTTGGGTGACCAATCGTCATGCCACCAGACCCCGCTCGTCAGCGGCTGGATCGGATTCGCTTCGCGCGCCCAGGCGAAAACCTTTGGCAGCAATGCGCGGACGAGGGGCTCTTTGCCTTCCTGGCCCTGATATTGATCGGCGCCGTTGTCCGGCTCATTCCAGACGTCCCATCCCAGGATGCGCTTGTCGTTGGCAAACGCCCCGACCACACCCTGCACATAGGCTTTGAGCCTGGGATATTGGCTCTTGTCGCGAAGGGCAGCGAGGCCCGGCGCCTGGACCCAGCCCGAATTATGGACGCCCGGTATGGGCGGATGCTGTGGCCCCAGTTTGGGATCGGGATCCCAGCAGCTGTCGAACAGCACAAACAGCGGCCGGATACCGTGCCGCTGCGCGATGGCCAGGAATGTATCGATCCGCTTCTTGAAGCCCTCCGAATCCTGCTGCCATAGCTGGTCGTGCAGGAATACGCGCATCACGTTCATACCGATGCCCTGGGCAAGGCTCATCTCATGATCGATGCGGACGGGATCGAATGTGTCCGCCTGCCACATTTCCAGTTCGTTAATCGCGGAAGCGGGCGCGTAATTGGCGCCGACGAGCCAGGGCTGGCCAGCATACCAGCGATAGGCCTCCCCACCAGTCCAGCGCTCACGCGCTTCGGCCCGAGCTCCCACTATCAGGGCGGCGGCCCCGGTTAACAGCAACGCCGCCTTGAATATCCCCCGTCGCATTGCACTCTCCTCGGGCCCCGCCGCGTCGACGAATTCGGTCTCGGCCTGATTCGTAGGGTTGCGGACGGCGCTTGCCCAAGCGCGGCGATGCCCCGTCGGCCTCTAGACCGCGCTGGCGGTGGTGATGAACTCCATCACCTCCCCGATGATCGTGCTCATCGCCGCGCGCGCCTTTTGCGGATTGCGCTCCTGAATGGCGGTGAAGACCGCGCGATGCGCGGCGACGTCCGCGCTTCGCCCCTTGAACCGATTGGTGAAGCGGATCGAGGTTCGCAAGGCGGTCGCGACCGTATCGCGGAACTGCAGGAAGAAGGGATTGGCCGAAGCTTCGAGCACCGCGATGTGGAAGGCGATGTCCGCCTCCAGCGTGTCCTCCTCGCCGCGCTCGGCCGCCTCCATGCGCTGCAGCCCGGCCTCGATCGTGGCGTGCGCCGGGCCGGGTTCAGCATAAGCGGCAAGCGCGGCCGCCTGCGGCTCGATCGCCACGCGCAGCTCGTTGAAGTGGCGCAACAGCTCGAGCGAGAATTTGCGCTCGAGCATCCAGCGCAGCACGTCCGGGTCGAACACGCTCCACGCCGACGGCGGCTGCACGGTCGTCCCTGCACGCGGCTTGGCCTTGAGCAACCCCTTGGCGGTCAGCATCTTCACCGCCTCCCGCGTGACGGTGCGGCTGACATTGTAGCGCGCGGTCAGCTCGTCCTCGGTCGGAAAGCGCTCTTTGTCATATTTGCCGGTGACGATGGCGCGGCCGAGTTCCTCGAGCATGCCGAACGTCAGGTTGCGGCTGCCCTCTTTCGCTTCCTTGGCGTCTTTGCCGTTTTCGCGCCCCACGCGGGTCCTCCTACCACCAGGTTGCGTAGAGCGCGACCAGGATTAGAACCACCGCCAGTGCTCCGGCATTGAAGCCGGCGCGGGTGGCATAAACCACATCGCGCGTTTCGATCGTATCGCTGCCCGCGCGCTGCGGCGTGACCAGCGAAATCAGGATGGCGAGCGCGGCGGCGATCAGGAACACCACGCCCATGCGATCCATGAAGGGCAAGGTGGCCCAATAGATCTTGAATATCCACGACAGCGCCACCGAAGCCACCGCCGCGGCGATCGCGCCGGCTTCATTGGCGCGCTTCCAGAACAGGCCGAGCAAGAAGATGACTGTGATGCCCGGCGTGAAGAAGCCGGTGAACTCCTGGATGAACTGGAAGGCCTGATCGGACTTGCCGAGCAAGGGCCGGGCCATGATGATGGCGATGATGATCGCGGTCACCGCGGCGATACGCCCGACCAGCACCAGATGCCGTTCGCGCGCGCCGTGGCTGCCGGTCGAATCCTCGACGTCGGTCGGCTGACCCTTCAGTTTGGCGTAGATGTCGAGCGTGAAGATGGTCGCGATCGAATTGATCTTGGACGCGGTCGAAGCGATGATCGCCGCGATCAGCGCCGCGAAGACCAACCCGAGCAGGCCTGTCGGCAATAGCCGCATCATCGACGGGTAAGCCTCGTCGGGCTTGGGCAGGCCCGGCGCGATCAAAACCGCGGCGATGCCGGGCACCACGATGATCAAGGGCATGATCAGCTTAAGGAATGCCGCGAACAGCACGCCGCGCTGCGCTTCGTCGATACTCTTCGCCGCCAGCGCGCGCTGGATGATATATTGGTTGAACCCCCAGTAGCTGAGATTGGCGATCCACATGCCGCCGATCAGCACCGATAGGCCAGGCAGGTCCATATAATGCGGATCGCCCTTCTTCAGTATCATATGGAAGTGATCGGGAATCGCGGCGGTGAGCTTGTGCCAGCCGGCCAGAATGCCCGCGCCATCGCCTAGCTTACCGAGCGTCAGCACGACGATGATGAGGCCCCCCAGCACCAGCAGGGTGACCTGGACGATGTCGGTCAGCGCCACCGCCTTGAGGCCGCCGCGCAGCTGATAGAGCAGGGCGAATGCACCGAGAGCGATCAGGGCGATCGTTTGATCGACCCCGGCCACCTTGGTCACCGCGATCGAACCCAACCAGATGATCGAGGTAAGGTTCACGAACACATAGAGCCCAAGCCAGAAGACCGCCATGAGCGTGCGGATGGTCGTGCCGTACCGCCGTTCCAGGAATTGCGGCATCGTGTAGATCTGATTGCGCAGGAAGATCGGCAGGAAGAATTTGCCGACGATCAGCAGGGTCGCCGCCGCCATCCATTCATAGGAAGCGATGGCAAGACCGATCGCATAGCCAGAGCCGGCCATGCCGACGATCTGCTCGGCCGAGATATTGGCCGCGATCAGGGAGGCGCCGATCGCCCACCAGGGGAGGTTTTTCGAGGCCAGGAAGTAATCGGTCGTGTTCTTTGGGCCGGCGCCCGGTTTATCGCGCGAAACCCATTGGGCGAGCCCGAAAATGGCGATGGCGTAGAGAATGACGACAGCGATATCGATCGCGCTCATCTGCATTGATCGGTCCCCTCCCTGGCCGCGGGGGTGCTCTATGGCACCGTGGTCGGCAACGGCTTCTGCGGGCAGCCATCGCCCACCGCGTCCAATTTATATGATAATAAGCCGAAGTCGAGCGGAGAAATTTGACCGCCCTGGTGCAATCACAGCTTGGGAAATTTCATGCCGCCGGTTGTCGGCGGCACGCCCGGCTCGATTTCCGCGGCATCGAAACGTCGCCAGCCATTGGGGCCGAGCCGTTCGATCGGCTGGAAGCGCACCTTATACTGCATCCGCGCCGAGCCCTTCACCCAGTAGCCGAGATAGACGAACGGCAAACGCGCATTCCGCGCGCGCTGGATGTGATCGAGAATGATGAAGGTGCCGAGCCCCTGACGGTGCTCCAGCGAGGGATCGAAGAAGCTGTAGACCATCGAGAGTCCGTCCGACTGCTGGTCGGTCAGACAGGCGCCGATCAATTTGCCCGGACGACCGTCAACCGAGGGCTCCCGATATTCGACGATATAGGTGGTGACGGGCGTCTGCTCGACCATGTCGGCGAAATCGAGCTCGTCCATCTCGGCCATGCCGCCACCCGGATGACGCGCCCCGAGATAGCGGCGCAGCAGCCGAAACTGCTCCTCGGTCGTCCATGGTTCGCAGGCGTTGACCACCAGGTCCGCATTGCGGCGCAGAAGCTTGCGCTGAGTGGCGTTGGGCTGGAACTCGCCGGCGACGACACGCACCGACACGCAGGCCTGGCAATCGGTGCAGCTTGGCCGATAGGCGACGCCCTGGCTGCGGCGGAAGCCGATCCTGCCGAGCGCCTCATTGAGCTCTGCGGCGTGGCTGCCCGACAATTCGGTGAAGACCTTACGCTCGGTCCGCCCCGGCAAATAAGGGCATGGCGCGGGCGAGGTTACGAAGAACCTCGGGAATTTGAACTGCGCGCTCACCGCCCGGCTACACCCTTTGCCTACTCGCCCCAGTGGAACGACTATGCCGGTTGTGAGATGCGATGAAAAGCGGCTTTACCATCATTGATGGTTAAGCATCGCTTCCGCTCATCGAATAATCGTTACGGGTGTCAGGCAAGCTCCACCTGGCTGACTTCATAGCCTTCTTCTTCCAGCGAAGTCATAAGCCGCGCAAGATGCGCCGCATCACGAGTCTCGCATTCGATATCGGTGATCAGGCCCTTGGCCGGCAGAGTCGAGAAGACCCGCTGGTGATAGACCTCGATGATATTGACCTGTTCCTTATCGAAGATGCGCGCGACGTTATACAGCGCGCCCGGCCGATCCTGCAGCTTGATGCGCAGGCGCGCGAGCCGGCCTGACCGCGCCAGATCGCGCAGCAGCACGTTCGCCAGCAGGCGGGTATCGATATTGCCGCCGCACAATACGATGCCGACCGTCTTGCCGGCAAATCGCTGGGGATCGGCGATGAGAGCCGCAAGCCCGGCAGCGCCCGCGCCCTCGACCACCGTCTTTTCGATCTGGAGCAAAAGCGACACCGCTTGCTCCAGATGGCGTTCCGACACGAGCAGGATATCGTCAACCAGACGCTCGATGATATTCGCGGTGATCGAGCCGGGCTCCTTGACCGCGATACCCTCTGCCAGCGTGTCGCCATGACAGGGCAGGCTAGTGCCTTTGATGCGGTTATACATGGATGGGTAGAGCTCGGCCTCGACGCCGACCACCTCGATCCCACCCTTGGCCTTGGCGACGGTCGCGCAGCCCGAGATCAGTCCGCCGCCGCCGATCGGCACGAGCAGCGTATCGATGTCGGGCGCGGCCTCCAGCATCTCGAGCGCGACCGTGCCCTGGCCGGCGATGACCTGGAGATCGTTGAAGGGGTGGACGATCGTCAGCCCCTTTTCAGCCGCCATTTCGCGCGCGAAGGCGAGCGATTCGTCGACATTCTCGCCATGCAGGATCACCGTCGCACCATGGCCCTCGGTCTGGCTGACCTTCACGTTGGGCGTGTTGCGCGGCATCACGATCGTGACGGGGATGCCGAGCCGCGCGCCATGATAAGCGAGACCCTGCGCGTGATTGCCGGCGGATGCCGCGATCACCCCGCGGGTGCGCGCGCCTTCGTCCAACTGGAGCAGTTTGTTGAGCGCGCCGCGCTCCTTGTAGGCGGCGGTGAACTGTAGATTCTCGAATTTAAGGTAGACCGTCGCTCCGGTAAGCTGGCCGAGCGTGCGGCTAATGAGCGTCGGGGTCCGCACGATCGACGGCATGATCCGCGCATGTGCCGCGCGGACATCGTCGATAGAAACAGGCAGCGTATCGGCTGCGGCGGACTTGGAAAGGGTGGCCATGATCGTTCCGCCCTAGGCGCATCTACGGGCTTTTTGAACCCCGCGCCGCTGGCGCCCGTCGCAGGCGCGGCTTAAAGGCAGAAGGAATCCTTCCTTTCGTTTGCCTTGCCTGTGTCGAAGGGTTTCTTGGCCCAGCGACGGACGGCGCTTCGACAAGCGTGGCGCGAACGGTAGAGGGGGGTGGCACACCGCGCGCTCATTCATGGGAGTCATATGGCAAAGGTCAGCTTCATCGGACTGGGCGTGATGGGCGCCCCCATCGCGGGGCATCTCGCCGCCGCGGGGCACGAAGTCACCGTCTATAACCGCACCACGGAAAAGGCGCTGGCTTGGGCGGCCCGCTATCCGGGCCGGACCGCTCCCACCCCCGCTGCGGCAGCCGAAGGAGCGGACGCGGTTTTCACCTGCGTCGGCGCGGACCATGATCTGGAAGAGGTCACGCTGGGGCCGGTTGGCGCCTTTGCCGCCATGCACGAGGGCGCGTTGTTCGTCGATCATACGACCGTGTCCGCGCACATAGCGCGCCGGCTGGCCGGCGAGGGCCAGGAGCGCGGGCTGCTGGTGGTGGATGCACCGGTTTCGGGCGGCCAGGCCGGTGCCGAGAACGGCAAGCTGTCGATCATGTGCGGGGGTACGCACGCCGCGATGGCCAAGGCCGAACCGTTCATGCAGGCCTATGCCGCGCGCATCGTCCATGTCGGTGAAGCAGGGGCAGGGCAGACGACCAAGATGTGCAATCAGATCGCGATTGCAGGCGTGATCCAGGGTGTGGCGGAATCGCTCCGCTTCGCCCAGGCTGCCGGGCTCGATACGGGCAAGGTGTTCGAGGCGATCTCCGCCGGCGCGGCGGGCAGCTGGCAGATGCAGAATCGCTGGGCGACGATGGCACAGGACCAGTTCGATTTTGGCTTCGCGGTCGACTGGATGCGCAAGGACCTGGGGCTCACGCTCGATGAAGCACGCCGCAACGGCGCCACCCTGCCCCTCACCGCGCTGGTGGATCAATTCTACGCCGAGGTGCAGGCGATGGGCGGCGGCCGCCAGGACACGTCATCGATCATTCGGAGACTTGGCCGGTGAGATTGGCCCTCGGCAGCGCGCTCGCTTTCGCACTTTTCGCCGCCCCGGCACTGGCGCGCAAGCAGCCGCCGCCTCCGCCGGAAATTCCGGTTTCGCCGGAAGGGCTGGTCGATAATGTCAACGGCTACACGATCGACCCCAAGGGCGGTCTGGAGCATTTCAGCGGACTGCTGATCGGCAAGGACGGCCGCGTCGCCAAATTGCTGCATGATGGCGATCTCCGTCCGCAGCGCCCGGCCTTTCGTCTTGACGGGCAGCACCGCACGTTGCTGCCCGGCCTGATCGACGCGCACGGCCACGTTTCGGGCCTGGGCTTTCAGGCGTTGAGCCTCGACCTCACCGATGTGAACAACCTTGAGGAAGCTCAACGCAAGCTGCAGCGATACCTCGCCGAGCACGAAACACCCGCATGGATTCGCGGCGGCGGCTGGAACCAGGAGAAGTGGAAGCTCGGCCGCTTCCCGACCGCCGCCGATCTCGATCCCTTCACCGGCGACCGACCTGCCTTGCTGGAGCGTGTGGACGGCCACGCCATCCTCGCCAACACGGCCGCGATGAAGGCCGCGGGAATTACAGCGCGCACGCCCGACCCTGCCGGGGGCCGGATCGAACGCGACGCGAAGGGCAACCCCACCGGCCTGTTCGTCGATGCCGCACGCAATCTGGTAGAAAAGGCGGCGCCTCCGCCGCTGCCGCGCGAACGCGACGCGGCGATCGCCAAGGCGCAAGAAATCCTGATCGCCGATGGGGTCACGGCAACCTGCGACATGGGCACCAGCGTGGAGGATTGGGAATCGATGCGGCGTCTCGGCGACAGCGGGCGCATGCGCGTGCGCATCGTCAGCTATGGCTCCGGCGTCGATGCGACGCTCACCACCGCCGGATCGCAGCCGACGCCCTGGCTCTATGACGGCAGGCTGCGCATGGTCGGCGTGAAACTCTACGCCGACGGCGCGCTCGGCTCGCGTGGGGCCTGGCTGAAGCAGCCCTATGCCGACATGCCTTCGACGCGGGGGCTGCAATTCATGGACGACGCCAAGCTCAAGAATCTGATGAGCCGCGCGGCCATGGACGGATTCCAGGTGGCGGTCCACGCGATCGGCGACGCCGCCAACGCGCAGGTGCTCGATGCGGTCGAGGAGCTGGCTGCAACCTATGATGGCGATCGCCGCTGGCGGATCGAGCATGCCCAGATCGTCGACCCCGCCGATCTGCCCCGCTTCGGCAAGAACAATATCGTCGCATCGATGCAGCCAAGTCACGCTACGTCGGATCACGTGATGGCGGTCAAGCGGCTCGGACCGGACCGGCTCAAGGGAGCCTATGCGTGGAAAACGATGCTCGATGAGCATGTCCCGCTCGCCTTCGGCTCCGATTATCCCGTCGAGGATCCCAATCCTTTCCCAGGCATGGCGGATGCGGTAACGCGCGAGGACGCATCGGGAGATCCGCCCGGCGGCTTTCTGCCCGAGCAGAAGGTCAGCCTGACCCAGGCACTCGCCGCCTTCACCACCGGTGCGGCCTATGCCGCCAAGGCGGAGGACCGGATCGGCAGTCTCGAGCCCGGCCATTTTGCCGATTTCATCCTGCTCGACCGCGATCCGTTCCAGGTCGACCCAAAATCGCTCCGCCAGACCAAGGTGCTGGAGACATGGATTGGTGGCGTGCGGGCCTGGGTGCGAAAGGGGTAACGAGTGATCACCATACGGGCTTGCCCCCGCCGGGGGAGCAAGCGTGACAGGTCGCTAAATATAATCTACCGGTCGGTATAGAATCTCGTGATTGGGGCGTAACGACGAACGCCCATCTTCCGGACACCTAAACCCCAGGGAGATTTTATGACCGACCTTTCGAACAAGACCGCACTTGTCACCGGGGCTTCGCGCGGCCTCGGCCGTGCCGCCGCCGCCCGCCTTGCCGAAGCCGGCGCGCGCGTGATCGTCCATTATTCCGCGAGCCGCGAGGCGGCTGATACGCTGGTCTCGGAGATTCGCGCCAAGGGCGGGCAGGCCGACACGATCGGCAGCGACCTCGCCGCGGCCGATGGTGCGCACAAGCTGGCGCAGGCGGTGCGCGATCTCGGCATCGAGCGCCTGGATATCCTCGTCGCCAATGCCGGCGTCGGCAATTTCCACAGCATTGAGGAGCAGACAGTCGAGGATTTCGATCGCCATTTCGCGGTCAATGTCCGCGCGCCTTATTTCCTGGTGCAGCAACTCCTGCCGGTGCTGGGCGAAGGATCGAGCGTGATCTTCCTTTCCTCGGTCGTGGCGCGCACCGCCTTCGAACAGGGTTCGGCTTATTCCGCGACCAAGGGCGCGGTCGAGGTGCTCACGCGCAATTTCGCGCTCGAACTCGGCCCGCGCGGCATTCGCGTCAATGCGATCGCGCCCGGCGCGATCCTGACCGACATGGCCGAACCCTTCCTGGGTAACGAGGAAGGCCGCGAATGGATCAAGAGCGCCCAGGCGCTCAAGCGCATCGGCCAGCCCGACGATATCGCCGACGTGGTGCTGTTCCTTGCGTCCGACCAGTCGCGTTGGGTCGATGGCCACTCGATCGAGGTGAGCGGCGGCACGCGCCTTTGATGTCTGCGTATCCGTTCGTGGAACGGTTCGTCTTTGCCGCGCGGCCTGTCGCGTCAGCTCCCCCCGGCAGGCAGTCCGAACCGGCATGAACCGCCTTTGCGAACGGTGTGCCTGATCGTTCCCCTTTGCGATCAGGCCAGCCCCGCGAGCAGCCCCGGAGTGAGTATCTGGGGCAGTTCGCGGGGTTCACCCCCTCCGGCGGGGTAGAAGAGATAGAAGGGGACCCCCGATCGGCCATGGGCATTCAGGAAACGACTGATCGCGGGATCACCGCGTGTCCAGTCGCCGACCATCACCACCACATGCTTGTCGGCGAAGGCTTTAGTCACCTCGCTTCGCTCGATCGCCCCGCGCTCGTTGACCTTGCAGGTCAGGCACCAGTCGGCGGTGAAATAAAGGAAGACCGGCTTCCCATCCTTGCGCAGCTCCGCGAGCTTGGCCTCGCTAAAGGGGACGGTCCCCGTGCTGGCGGTCGCCGCCACCGCCGTATCACGTGGCACGGCAGCGATCAGCGCGGCCGCCACGACGAGCGTGGCCAGAACGGGCCACCAGGCCCCGCCTTTGAGCGCCGCCTGGCGCCGTCCTGCCCACCACAAACCGAGCGCGAACAGCAATGCCGCGGCAAGCCCGATCGTCATGCCGTCCACGCCCGCCTGCCTTCCCAGTATCCAGGCGAGCCCCAGAGCGGTGACCAGCATCGGCACCGCGAGAATGTGGCGGAAGAGATCCATCCAGGCACCCGGCCGCGGCAGTAGGCGGCGGAGCGCGGGCACGAAACCCAGCAACAAGAAGGGGAGCGCCAAGCCCAAACCCAGCCCGATGAATATCGCCATCGCAGCCGCCGCGGGCAGCAACAAGGCGGCGCCCAAGGCCACGCCCATGAATGGTCCGGTGCAGGGCGTCGCGACGAAAGCGGCAAGCGCTCCGGTCCAGAAGGCGCCGCTCCATCCGCCCCCGGCCGCAAGCCGGTCGCCGCCCGACAGCACGGGAAGCTCGAACAGGCCGGCGAGATTGAGCCCGATCGCGAGCACCAGCAGCAGCAGCGCAGCAATGACGCGCGGATCCTGGAGCTGGAAAGCCCAGCCCGCCAATCCGCCCGCAGCGCGCAGGCCGAGCAGCGCCGCGCCCAACCCGGCGCAGACCAGAATCACGCCCGCGGCATAGGCAAGTGCCTCACGCCGTGCCTCGCTTTCCGATTCACCCGAACGGGCGAGGCTCAGCGCCTTCAGGCTCAGGATCGGAAAGACGCAAGGCATGATATTGAGCAGCAATCCGCCGAGCACAGCGCCACCCAGCGCCACCCAGAAGCCACCCCCGCCCGATGTCTGCGGTGCCCCGGCTGCGACCGTTCCGGGCGTGGCGGCGAAGGCCAGGCCCATATCGGGACCGATCTTCACCACGCCTTCGACCTTGGCCGGCACATTGGGCTTGGCCGCAGTCTCAATCACCAGGCGATCGCCATCGCGCGAAGCGGTTTGCGGCGCAGCATAGTCGATCGCACCGTCGGTCAGCGGGAAGAAATAAGGCTGCGCGGCCTCCGCTGAGGCCGGCAATGGCAATTCCAGCCGGAAACGTCCGTTCGCCACCTGGAAATGGGCTTGCGCGCCCAACGGCTTGGGTAGGGCCGCCCGCCAGCGATCGAACTGGGCACGCGTGTCCGGAGCGACGGCACCGTCGCCCACGGTCAATAGGATCGAAAGCGTCGCCGTTTCCGGCACGCAGGTTCGTGGATTGCAAGCGAGCCAATCGAGCTTTGCACTGATCGGAAGCTTGGTGCCGGGCGCCAACCCCTTGGGCACGGTCAAGGTTACGAGCTGGGCGTAATCGCGCTCGTAGACATAATTCATGAGCCCCGCGATCAGCAGGGTCTGCGGCACCGGAAACTCGATTGGGCCGAAGGCCAGGCCCTTCGGGGCGGTCCATTCGACATGCGTGGGCAGCCCCGCGTCGCCCGGATTCTGCCAGTAGCCATGCCAGTCGGGCGCGGGCTTCATCGCAAAGGCCAGCGTCACCTGCGATCCCGCCGCGGGCGCCCTACTCTCCGCCAACAAGGTCGGAGTGATATGCGTCGCGGCCGCTAGCGGCGAGGCCATTAACGTCGCGAGCAATAACACCCAAAGGCCGCGCAGCATCACCCTACTGCCCGCAGCCGGTGTGCATCCGCGCTGCGCCGTGCCAGCCATAATTTGACGGTCAGTTCGCCACCCGCCAGCTCCACCGTTCGCGCCGGTTCCAGGCCGGCTGCGGCAAACCAATGAGCCATCTGATCATCGTCGAAGCCAAGGCGCGCATGCCCCTCGCGCTCGCGCAGTTCCTCGCGGTCGTGCGCGGCGAAATCGACGATGAGCAGCCGTCCGTCGCGCCCGATCAGCCGAGCCGCCTCGGCGATCGCGGCGGCCGGAGCCTGCGCGTAATGCAGCACCTGGTGCAGTACGACCGTGTCCGCCGCGCCGTCCTCTAGCGGGAGCGCATACATGTCGCCTTGGCGAAGATCGACGCGCTCGATGCCCGCCCGTCCCATGCGCGCGCGGGCGAAGCGCAACATCTCCGGGCTACGATCGATGCCAACGGCGCTGGTTGTGCCGGGGCCGAGCAATTCGATCATCCGGCCGGTGCCGGTGCCGATGTCGACCAGCCGGCCGATCGGCGCGTCGCCGAGCAGCGACTGGATGGCCGATTCAACCTCGTCCTCCGCGACGTGAAGCGAGCGGATCGCGTCCCATTCGGCGGCATGCGCATCGAAATAGGCCTGCGCCGCCGCGGCACGATCGGCCTGGACCGCCTCCAGCCGCGCCGCGTCCGCCACCTCCCAGCGCTCGGCCGCCGCGTCACGCGCGCCGTCGATCGTAGCGAGCAGAGGCGGGGTCGAGGCCGGACCGAGACCCAGAAACACCCAGCTTCCCTCACGGCGGCGGAGACATAGATCGGCGTCGGCAAGGATGCGTACATGACGCGATACGCGCGGCTGGCTCTGCCCGAGGACCTGCGCCAGCTCTCCGACCGACAATTCCATCCTCCGCAGAAGCGCAAGAATCCGCAACCGGGTCGGATCGGCGAGCGCGCGAAAGATGGCCAAGGGCGTGGTCATTGTGGAATGCAACCCTTTCGCCGCCCGTGCGTCCCGTCAAGCTCCAACCACCGCACCGCACTTGTAGAGGCGAACATGCTATGGCAGGCGCTACGCGCATGAACTCGCGCCGCACCGCAGCACGCCTGCTCGCATCCGCCGCCGGTGCGCTTCTGCTGAGCGCCTGTGCCAGCGTACCCGGCGGCTATGAATTGGCCCAGCGCGACCCGCTTGAAAAAGTTAACCGCGGCGTCTGGGGCGTGAACCGGGCCGCGGACAAGGTGGTGATCAAGCCCGCCACCCAGGTCTATCGCGCGGTCGCACCACGTCCCATGCGCCAGGGCGTCAGCAACGCCTTCGCGAACCTGTCCGAGCCCTGGTCGTTCATAAATAATGTCCTGCAGGGCAAGAGTGAGCGTGCCGGCCGCAATTTCGCGCGCTTCCTGGTCAATTCCACGGTGGGAGTGGCAGGTCTTTGGGATCCGGCAAGCAAGATCGGTATCCGCGCTGCGCCCGAGGATCTGGGCCAGACGCTGGCCGTGTGGGGCGTGAATGGTGGGCCCTATCTGGTCTTGCCGCTGCTTGGCCCATCCAGCCTGCGCGACGGCATCGGATCGGGCGTCGCCGCTTATGCCGATCCGGTCAAAATCGCGATCAATCATGCCGATGTGAACGTTTGGTACAAGCGCGGTTATCTCGCTGCTTACATCGTCAGCACACGGTCCGACTTGATCGAGAGCGGGGGGGACACTTTCCTTGAAACCAGCCTTGATCCCTATGCCGCGGCGCGATCTGCCTACCTCCAGCTGCGCGAGGCCGCGATCCTGAATCAGGATGATGGCGGGCCCGGCGGAAGCCAGTCGCCCGGCGGCGCCCCCGCCGCGAGCGGCGTGCCCGCGCCGGTGGGCAGCGCGGCGACCATGCCATCCAGTTCGGCGCCCCTGCCAGGCGACGAACCCGGCTCTCCGCAGTCCAGCGCGCCGGCGCCATCGAGTGCCGCGCCCTTGCCGGGCGACCAACCGGCTTCTCCAGCTCCAGTCACGCAGCAACCCGCGCCTCGCTCGGCCGCGCCGTTACCGGGCGACGATGTGCCTCAGCCGGCGACGCCGCCCAAGGTGTGATGCGTAATCTCATCCTCCTTCTGCTGCTCGGCCTCGCTGCCTGTAACCGCCATGGCGTCGCCGACGTGACGCTCGATGCCGATGCGACGCAGCGCAACGCGACGGCAGCCAAAACGGTAAGCGACCTTCAGGCGGCGGAGGCCGCCAGCCGCGGTCCCGCGCCGATCGTGCATGACGCGCCCCCCGTTCATTCGGAAACTGGGGCGACGCCCGGCCCGATCGAAGCGAGCCCCGCGGAGGAAGAGGCGCCCGCCACGGACGCCGACGATTCCCAATCGAACGAATAAGATGGCTGGGTGCCAGCGTCCTCCGGCTGAAGGGGCCGAAGCCTAACGCCAACCGCCGTTGCGGCTAGCTTCGCAGCTTCGCCTCACCCTCGAACATATAATCGCGCGTGATGGGAAGCGCGTTGCGATCTCGTATATATTGCACCTGGTAATTGACCATCTGACCGTTGATGAAGCCGGTCAGCGATCCCGCGAGATAGAATTCCCACATCCGGTAGAAGCGCTCGTCATACATTTTGACGATGTCCGCTTTGTGCGCCTGCGTACGCCGGAGCCAATGTTCCAGCGTATAGCCATAATGCAGCCGCAGCGTCTCCACATCGGCGGTGATCAGCCGCACCGATTCCGCGGCGCGCGCAATTTCCGACAGGCTCGGAATATAGCCGCCGGGGAAAATATATTTGGTGGTCCACGTATCGGTCGGTCGTGGCGGGCCGATCCGGCCGATCGTGTGCAGCAGCATCACGCCGTCCTCGGCCAGCAGCGATCGGCACTTGGCCGCGAAGGTGCGGTAATGCGCCGGGC
>Ga0207647_10001099_pt1 | contig 20871 bp, 13 predicted proteins | sample KBSCornC2_FD_184295 | JGI IMG/M metagenome (GOLD analysis project Ga0207647, IMG submission 184295) | Corn rhizosphere microbial communities from Kellogg Biological Station, Michigan, USA - C2 (SPAdes) (version 2) | ecosystem: Host-associated > Plants > Roots > Rhizosphere ... | reverse complement strand
CCCGGTTCTTATCAGGGCCAGCTTCCTGGTTTAATTTTAGAACTAGATGAAAACAAGGGACAGACTGTTTTCAAAGCAATAGAAGTTTCACCTAAAGTAAGTGTAAGCAAGATCAAAGAACCGAAAGATGGAAAAAAATTAACCGCTGCCGAATTTGCAAAAGAAAGAGAAAAAATTCTTGAAGAGATGCGAAAAAATGCACCCGGCGGAATGCAGTTTAGAATTCAGAACTAGATTTCATTTTTTGCAACCATCTGACCTGAAAAAAGCGCCCATTCGCGATGGGCTTTTTACTCTTTGAGTTTTAATCTCCATTTATATCACCTCTTTCGCTGTCTTCTCTTTCTTTTTCATACACCAACAAGCTTACTTTCCATTGCGGGAATTCAAATTGCATGGAAGCTTCAATTTTTAACTTGGGCATATTTGAAGCATTTGGCGTTAGCTTAAAAACGCTGCTGCTGAATTTTTTGCTTTCATCCGGGGCATCGAAATCTCCGCTCAGTGTAAAAGAATAACCTCCTTCAAGTTTCACGGTCATCACCTTAAGCTGATTATAAAGCCATTTATATTTTTTGGATGCTTCTTCAAAATCTTCTGTATTCAACAAAACAGCTTGCCAGCTGTAAAGAGGGTTGTTTGCCGACTTGTACTCGACGATGGAATTATTTTCTGCTTCTTTAAAATCGAGCCTGGTTGCAAATTCAATGGTTTGCGGACCCGAGGAAATTGTGTCGCTTTTAAGTGCTGAAAACTGGTTGGGAAAGTCGGAAATGACTTTCGAGAGGTTGTTTCTTAATTCATTATTGGTTACAGGAAATTTGAACTGTGCATGAGATTGAACCGAGGCCATAAAAAGGCCAATTGCAATGAGTTTTGGCTGATAGATTTTCATAGTAAGGATTTTTTAACGCTAATCCGGCAACAAATTAGAAAAAAGCTTCGTTTCTTCAATAAGAAGTTGTATTTTTCTTCACTCTTTTTCCACATTTTTAAATTTATCCAACAAATGAAAAACAAAAACATTGTCCATGCCCGCCAGGAAGTGAAGATTTACCGGGAGCATTACCAGCCGTCTTTGAACCTGTGGCGTTTTACAAAATCCATCGTTGGGGTTTTGTTTTTTGGATCATCTACAGTGGCCAGTTACTCGACCACCAGAAAAAAATCTCATTAATAAGAAAACCGCCAACCGGCGGTTTTTTCTTTTATATCATTGCTGGCTTTTAAAATCTCATTGGGGGAGGTGGTGGTGCACCAAAGCTTTTTCCAGGCATGCCCCTTCCTCCCATCCGGTTTATGTTGTAGGTAAATGTTAGCATAAAGTAGCGTTGAAGTGTTAAGTTTTGAACATCTTCAATGTAGCCTGCGCCGATGTTGCGGCTAACACTCACGTTTTGGTTCAAAATATCAAATACCGACGCCTTAATTTCGCCTCGTTTGTTCTTAAATATTTGCCTTGCGAAGCTCCCGTTCCACAGTGCGAAGTTTTTATTATATCCGCTTGTTCTCCCCGTGTTGAATGTGTAATCAAAATCTGTAGATAAAATAAAGTTCTTAGGCAAAGAATACGAAATATCGGCGTTGTAATTATGGGTAAAATAAGATTGATTTTGGTTTAATGTGGATTTGTTTGTGTACTTCACAGAATTATAATTGATGCTGGCTGTTATGCCCATGTCAAGTTTTTCCTTGAAGTTGTAATTCAGCCTTAGGTCTTCACCAATATTCAGGTTCTTTGTAAAATTCTTGATGTTGTTGTACAAACTGGGATCTCTATTCAATGAGATCCGCGTGGTTGTATTAAAGTTTCCTCCTTTCATCATTTTAATTGGCAGGCCGATATTGAAGTTTCCGGTTACGCTATAATATCCATTCAAATTGACGGGCATGGTTAATTGAGACCCGTTGCTGTTATTTACGGTAACAGAATTTGCAATTCTATTGTAAGTGTTATTGAAAGTAACAAAGGCGAAAAGGTTTCTGAATTTCACGATGTCAAAAAAGTTGTAACTCAAAACAATATTGTTTGAAAACTCTTGCTTCAATGCCGGATTGCCTTTATACAAATACGGAGTGTTACTGATGTCTAAAACATCCTGCAGTTGGGAGATGCTTGGCTGCCTTGTGCTTCCGCGATAATTAAACCTTAAGCTTCTGCTTCTTTGAAACTGGTAATTGAAGGAAGCGGTCGGAAAAAAGTTTGTAAACTTTTGTGTGAGCAATGAGTTTTTTGAAAGATTATTGCTTTGTAATGTTGTTTGCTGGACACTAAAACCAAGTTGGTAATTATATTTTTTTTCTGCAAAACGGTAATTAGCGCCGGCACGGTGTGATTCGTTGAAATTTTGAAAATGGTTCGTCTGGCTTATGTCCTCAACATCGTACTTTCCGGTTGTCGTGTTATAGGCAAAGGCTTCCTTATCAGATTCATTATTGTTTCTTGAGTAATTATAATTCAGCTCCACTAGTTTATTGCGCGACAATGGTTCGGTGTATGAAAGTCCTGTGCTGTAGTTTGTTGTGTTTCCATCTGTATTGGTAAAGGTGTTGCGAGAGCCATGAACGGCGTTAAAAACATTAAACGTTTCTCTTTTTGTATCATTTACCGTGTTCGTAAACGTTGTTGATAATGTTCTTCCGGGGCGACGAAATTTTTTACGCCAGATAAAGTTATTGGTCCAATTAACTCCATTGCCTGAATTATCGATGAATTGCCTGCTTCGATTTAATTCGGCTTTTGCCCCGTTAGATGAATAATAGTAAGCGGTTGTATCATCTGAATTACTCTTGCTATTTTGAAAGCTGATATTGGGATAATAAATTACAGAGTTCATCGAATCAACTCTCCATGTAAGGTTCATGTTGACACGGTTGTTATCATTACTGCCAAGAGAATTTCTTTTTTGATCGTTAATAAAAGTTGTATCGGTTCCAAAAGTTTGTCTCAAACTGGTTTGATAATTTTTGGTCTGGGTGTGGTTGTAAAAATAGCTTCCTGTAAAATCCAACGCCTTGCTCCATGTATCACGGTAATTGAATCCGGCCTGTGATGACGAAGTAAGGCCGTTGCCTGTTGACCCAAGATTTAAGCCACCAAAGTTTGCTCCTGCTCCATTGATCATTCTCACGCCTCCTGCGGTGCTGCCTCCGCCATTGCCAAACATTCCAAGCATGTCTGTTACACCATAACTTATATTGTTGGTATTGTTCGCCTTTGCAATCACAGATGTTTGCATCGCTCCTTTAAAAAAGTTTGCGGTCAATCCTGCATCATAACGGTCCTCAGTGCCGTAGCCTGCGTACGCCTTGCCAAAAACACCCTTCTTTTTGTCTTTTTTTAATTTCAGATTGATGGCTTTGCTTCTGCTGCCGTCATCAATCTTGTTGAACTTAGCCTGCTCACTCATATCATCGAAGACTTCCACCTGGTCAATCATATCTGCAGATAAATTTTTTGTTGCCAGCTTTGGATCATTGCCGAAAAACTCTTTGCCGTCGACGTAAACCTTCTGTACCTGTTCGCCCTGGGCTTTTACTGTTCCGTCTTTGTCAACCGTTACCCCCGGCAGTTTTTTCAAAAGATCTTCGGCTGTAGCATTAGGTTTTGTTTTAAATGCGTTGGCATTAAAAGCAAGGGTATCACCTTTTACTTTAACCGGGGCATCATCAACAATTGTTACCTCGTTCATTTGTTTGTAAAAACGCTCAAGCTTGATGACACCTAAATCCGCGACAGGGTTTTGTGCCGTAATGACGAATCTTGTTTTTTTTGTTTGAAGACTTTGGTAAGAAGAGCTTAAAAGATATTCGCCCGGTGCCAGATTTTTTATTTCAAAGTCCCCGTTTTTTGATGTAAGAGTAAAAGAAATTAATGAAGAATCTTTTGCCCGTATTACCGACACGGTTGCATCTGCAAGGGGAGTGGCGGAAACAGAGTCTTTTAAAAATCCTTTTACAATGCCAGGTGCTTTTTGTGCAGAAGAATTAAACACGAAAGCAAAAACAGTAAGAACGGCAAAGTAGATCTTCTTCATAAGCTTCGTAATGTGACTACGAAGATATTCGCATTAAACGTGAAAGGGGGTTAAATAACGTTAAGTTTTGGATGGAAGGCCGTGATCGGGTGATTTCACTCAAATAACAATGTCGGGTGGTCGTAATTTTTTTAGTAGTTATACTTTTTCTGTTAACTAAATAAGTATTCAACATCCTCTCTTGTTAAGGCTTTCACGAACGTTTGATCATCTGCAATGAGCTCTTTTGCGAGTAAACGTTTCTTTTCCTGTAATTGCATGATCTTGTCCTCAATTGTGTCCTTACAGATCATGCGGTAGGCAAAAATATTTTTCGTTTGTCCAATACGGTGGGTACGGTCAATGGCTTGTTGCTCCACAGCGGGATTCCACCAGGGATCAACTATGTAAACGTAATCTGCTGCTGTCAGGTTCAAACCCACACCACCGGCTTTCAAGGAAATCAAAAACACTCTTGTTTCTTCATCGTTTTGAAAAGCCTGAATCGCCTTTTCACGATCAGGGGCAGAAGTGCTTCCATCGAAATATTCAAATTTTACTCCCAGCTGTGTTAGCTTTTCTCTAATTAAAGCAAGCATACCAAGGAATTGTGAGAAGACAAGTGCCTTATGATCGCCAATGTTTTCGGTAATTTCTCTTGCCAATTCTTCAAGCTTGATGGAATGGTTCGGAAACTTTTCCTCTTCATTTAAAATAGCAGGCGAGTCGCAAATTTGCCGGAGCTTCATCAATCCCTGAAGGATCGTCAACTGGGATTTTTGTATTCCCTGTTCTTCAATGGTTCCCATGATCTTGGAACGATAATCGTTTCTGTAGGCATCATAAATTCTTCTTTGCTCATCTTCCATTTCGCAGAATAAAACCGTTTCTGTTTTTTCGGGAAGATCCTTAGCTACCTGTTCTTTCGTTCTTCTGAGAATGAAGGGGTACAATATCTTTTTGAGATGCTCTTTTTGTTCCCGCTCACCAAATTTATCAATTGGTACAGCAAACTCCTGTCTGAAAAACTCAACCGAACCAAGCATCCCGGGATTGAGAAAATTCATTTGCGCATAAATATCGAAAGTGTTGTTTTGCAGTGGTGTACCACTCATGCACAAACGGTTTTTCGCATTCAGCAGAGAAGCTGCTTTAGTGACCTTGCTCGATGGGTTTTTGATCGCCTGGGATTCGTCTAAGATAACATAGTCAAGCTTCAATTGCATGAAGGTTTTAATGTCGCTTCGCAATGTGCCGTACGTCGTGATAATAACGTGATGCTTCGTCAGCTCTGCAATATCGCGGCTCCGCAATGGCCCATGATGGATATAATATTCTACTGATGGCGTAAACTTTTTTATTTCGTTTTCCCAGTTGTAAATAAGCGTCGTTGGACAAACCACCAATGCCATCATTTCACCGTCATTCTTTTCATAATAATGCTGAAGAAACGAAAGGGCCTGCACGGTTTTTCCCAATCCCATGTCGTCAGCTAAAATCCCACCCCATCCAACTTCACTTAAATAATTTAGCCATTGAAAACCGGATGTCTGGTATGGACGAAGGATATGCTCCAGGTTTTCAGGCGGATTAATTTCGCTGATCTTGTCAAACTCGCGAATGCGTTCATATTTTTCTTCCAGTGCAATTGTCAACTCTTCCGCATCACGGTTTTCGTAGAGTTCATCAATTACACTCAAATGATATCTTGAAAGCTTGAGCTTATCAGCCCTTCCTTCGCCAACTCTGAAAAGCAGGGAATATTTTTTCAACCATTCCTCAGGCAGAATTCCAAGTGTTCCATCGTTTAATTGAACGAACTGCTGCTTGTTGGCAAGTGCTTTTTTAATTTCTGCAACATTAACCTTTTGATCGCCAAAAACAACATCCACTTTAGCATCAAACCAGTCTGTATGGCTGCTGATGTAAATGTGTGTTTGCGGTTTTGCAGTGTTGAAGCGAAAATTTTTCAATGATTCAAATCCATACACCGGGGTTTTAGATTCATTCATTGCGTCAACGAAAAGAAAAAACCAATTGTTCTTTAAAACTTCGTTTCCTTTCAGTGCAAGTGCGGCTCCATCATCAAAGGAAATGAAATTGGAATGAAGAGTTCTGAGCTTATCAATAAAATCCATTTCCGCTTCACGGTTGCGGTGAACAACAATTACTTTGTTTCCATTTGGAATGATGACCTCATCTTTATCCTTTGCCTTCGTGTCAAATCCTTTATAACTAAAAATGGGCTGGAAAACCAGGTATTCGCCTTTCTCGTGAAGAAATAATTTTACTTCGGGCTCACCATCTTTTACTTCGGTGATTAAATTTTTATCGAAATCAACTTTGTATTCTTTTGTGAGCGGCATTACCAGTTTGCTCATGGTTTGTAGCCACTCATCTTCTTTGACTTTTAAAATCCCTTTTGGCAAAAACTGTTCTGCGGTTTCAATGTCCTCAATGCTTTGCCATGCGTAAAGCTTATGATTGTATAAAAAAAGAAGGGAAGAATTTACTTCATTTTCGTCCAGTCCATAAGCAACACCTTCCGGCTTAACGAAGCATTCGATTTCAAACTTGCTTCCAGTATTGCTGATACGGAATTGAGGAACTAAAAGATGTTTACTTGTTTCCAGCAATTCAAGATTTGCGGTTTTAAAAGATTTTCCCTTTGATAAAATATAGACCGGCGAGGACGAAAATTCGGCGAAGAGTTTTTTAAGTTTTGAAAAAAGATATTCAACAATTAAGCGTTTAGTTTCATCAGGCAGATCATCTTCTTCCTGGTGAATGATATTTTCCCAAATGCCGGAGAAAGGAGAGTTACGACTTACATATTTATTAATGTCGGCATCTTGTAATTTTCGAACGAGCGACAACAAATTTTTGTCCTCTTCGCTATATGCATCTATGTTGATGTACTTGCCTAGCTCTAGCTTTTCAACATTTCCAACAAAATTATCTTTTTCATCCATTTCTCCTTCTATGGCTTCAACACCAAAAAATGGATATGCCTTTTTATTGAAGTTGAAAACAACACCCAGGCGTTTAGAAACTACCTGTTCCGCCGGTGCAGGCTCTTCTTCAATAGCCGCAATGGTTTCAAATTTTGGTTTCGACAATGGCAAAGGCGAGGCTATGCGTTTGATCGATGGATCAAGAACCCTTAAATAAGGCTTTCCGTCCTTATAATTGAATTCAAACTTTCCGGAAAGATCATCTTGAAGAGTGTAGCCGTAAGCCTCAAGTAATTTATTTTTTTCTTTGTCCCAGTTGCGAATGGTTTCAAAATAATGCGGGCCTTTTGTATAAAGAAAGTGAAGAAACACAATCACTTTTGGCAGGCATAACAAATGGTCTTCGTCGTAATAATTGCTGCTTGTATCAAAATTGCGTTCTTCGTTACGGCGGATGATTACATAAAAATCGTCACCGTCAATCTTTACGGTTGCTTTTACCATTTCATCTTTTGCTGATTCAATGGCTGGCGGATTTTCTTTCAGATATTTTTCTGCCTGTGTAATAATATCATGGCTTGACAACAACTGAATTGTTCTGTAATCAATTGTTTTCATCTTGGCAACCGTGTGCTTCTGATCGTATTTTATTTCCCCGGCTTCAAGTTGTCCTTTGTCAATCATTTCCTGTAGGCGAATCAATGCAGCTGCTTCGTGCCGGCAAATATCACCAAGGTTGTAAGGACAGGCGCATCGCAGTGAAACAGTTTTGGGATCTTTATAATTATTGATGTAAACCTTATAGAAAGTAGAATAATTATCGTCCTTTACACGAAACACTGCGGAGCCAAAAAGATTGTCGTTCTCAACCAACTCCACAAAACCAATGGCGTGAATTTTCTTTCCTCTCCGGATCACTTCATCACTTCCATGGGTATAAACATATTTGAGTAAATGTGGTAAAGCCATAGTTCAATTGCAATTGGCAATTTTCAATTGGCAATCTCTGACCGCACAACTTTGCCTACTGCTTTTTGCCCTGTGCTCATTGTGAAAAGGGCAATCTGCAAAAGTAACTGAAACCTTTTCAGAAAACCTGACGAAAAAGAATATTTCTGCGTTAAAAATTGGCAAACTATTTCTGTATCACCAGCTTTCCATTTATGTACTCCGGAAGCACATTTGCCAAATCGGGAGTCAGGCAATGACGAATATCTCTTTCCAATCCAAAGTTGGTAAGGCGATGATAGTGTGACGCGTCATTTTTCTTCATGAACTCGTACATATCTTTTCTCGCTTTTTTGTAAAGCGTTTCAGCAATTTTTGACGAATCGCAGTTAATAGAAAAATGTTCCTCCACCGCACAGACAACAGCACCGGCAAACATGGTGTCTTCCATGTTCACACGGTCTTTCCAACCTGCACATGCAAGAATTACATTTTTCTTCATTTCAATCAAATGATTGCAAACTGAGGTTAGATTTAAAAAAGATCCTGTAACAATTTCTGTGGCACCTTTTGCCAAGGCCATGTGCAATAATTTAGTTCCGTTGGTAGTTGTAAGCACCAGTGTTTTTCCTTCAATAAATTCTCTTGGGTATTCAAATGAAGAGTTGCCGTATTGTAAGCCTGGTGCAACCTGTCCGTCTCTTTCACCTGCGGTGATGCATTCAAGTTCTTTTCCTAATTGAATGCAGCGCTGGACACTGTCAACAGGAATAATTTCTTTTGCGCCGTTGTACAGGGCTGTTGCAATGGTTGATGTGGCACGAAGTACATCAATTACAACTACGATAGTGTTGTTCACATCATAGAGATGTAATAAAGCCGGGGATAAAACGGTATGTAAAATTGGTTTATTCATCAGATTAAATATTGTTTCCACAAATTGCTTTCTGCTGCGTCTTTGATGACCTGGTTTCGTTGGTTCAGCAATTTGGTCATGTATTTTTCCAGGTAAAGTTTATTAATGATTTTCCCGATTAAACCGTATGGCGTTTCAAAATGAAACTGGTCGATCATGATTGTTCCATTCTCAATTGGTTTAAAATAATGCTCATGCTTCATCATTTCAAAATCCCCTTCTTGTTGCTCATCTACGAAAAAATCAGGTTTTTGAAGTTGTGTTATCTTAATTTTTAGTCGCCTTTGCTTAAAAAAATGTTTGGCTGTCCACGTAACGGTATCACTCAATTTCATCAAACCACTCATTGAACCATCAATAATTTTTTCTTCGTGATGTTTCATGGATGCTTTATGTAAATCAACACTTCTGCTTAAATCAAACACTCTTTGCTGAGGCGCTGCAATGAATGTGGTCAAGTGAATGAAGGGCATGTGCTGTGTATGAAATTTGTGATCTCACAATAACTGAATCACCATTGAATTATTGCTCATCGTTTCAAAATTAGCTGAATGGAACTTTAGCCACTTTTGCCAGCAAAAGTTTATCACGAACCTTAATGTAAATTGATGTATCTACTGCAGAACAACCAACTTCAACATAACCCATCCCAATTGCTTTATTTAAACTTGGGGACTGTGTTCCCGATGTTACATAACCGATCTGTTTCCCTTCAGCATTGCATATTTCATAATTGTGACGGGGAATGCCACGATCGACCATTTCAAACCCCACCAGCTTTCTTTTAATGCCTTCCTGTTTTTGTTTTTCAATTATATCTTTTGCTGTAAAATCTTTTGAAAATTTAGTAATCCAGCCCAGGCCGCCTTCCAGTGGGGACGTTGTATCATCAATATCATTTCCATACAAGCAATAACCCATTTCCAAGCGAAGCGTATCCCTTGCAGCAAGCCCTATTGGTTTTAATCCTTGCGGTGTTCCAAGTTCAAAAATTTTATTCCAGATTTTTTCTGCATTATCATTTTCATTCCTGAAATAAATTTCAACACCGCCTGCGCCAGTATAACCTGTTGCACTGATCAGAACATTATCAACACCCGCAAATTTCCCTTTAACGAAAGTGTAATATTTCAAATTCAAAATATCCATTTCAGTTAATGGCTGTAAAATTTTTGTCGCGTTAGGACCTTGTACTGCAAGCAAACAGGTATCATCAGAAATGTTGTGCATCTCAACATTTTTGTCATTATGCTTTTCAATCCAGTTCCAGTCCTTTTCAATATTGCTTGCATTTACAACAAGCATGTAGGCTTTGTTTTCTTCGATACAATACACCAGCAAATCATCAACAATTCCCCCGCTTTCATTTGGCATGCAACTGTATTGTGCCTTGCCTGCGGCCAATTTTGATGCATCATTTGTCGTAACTCTTTGAATAAGATCGATTGCCCCTTCCCCTTTCAACATAAACTCACCCATATGACTTACATCAAACACACCTGCGTTTCTTCGAACTGTTTGATGTTCATCATTAATTCCTGAATAGCTGATCGGCATATTGTATCCTGCAAACTCTGCCATCTTCGCACCAAGCTCAATGTGTTTTTGTGTGAAAGGAGTATTCTTCATGTGTAAATTTTGGATTGCAAAAATAAGTCTGAACCGCCATTTGAAAGGATTAATACGGTTTATGAGAAAATAAACCTTTCGGTATTCAATAGTTTTTGGTCTTTTAACCTTCATTATAACAAGAAGGCTCTCAAAGATTTGAGAGCCCGTTCTTTCCCGCTTTTGGCAGGATCCAACTTCAACCGACTTGAGTTAAATGATCAGTGGTGTAAATGCATCAATGTATGCAAACTGCGTTTCTTCCTTTTTTATTTTGTATCCTGTGGAGTTGCTGTCATTTTGATTTTTATCGAGAATGTTTTGTTTTTCTCTTTCGATTTGTTGTCTTTCGTTTTCATTTTTCTTTTCTTTTTCTTCAAGTTCTTTCAATTTGTCCTTTTCATTCCTTTTCTCATAAACTCCTGTTGAATCAACGACCACCTTGTTTGCTTCAATCAGCTTCCCTTCAGTGGTCATGATGTAATCGACGTCTGCATCCCAATCAAAATAATCATCATCGTCCCAATCCATATTATAAGTATTTCTGCCCCACCTTCTGTATTCCCTGTCTGCCCTTCTTACAACCCAGGGATTATAGGCATGTATCAATGATTCATCAAAGCGGATTTTTTTACCAACAGGAATTTGTATTTCCATGATCACGCCTTGCCCGCGAAACTTGCTAAATCTATCGATGCTCAATCCGCTTCCCATATTCAAAACACTGTCCTGGTCCGATACGTTGAATAAAGTTCTTTGTGCCCTGCTTTGTGCATCTTTAACGGAACTTCCAAAACTGTATTTGCTCATTGTAACGTGATATAAAGAATCTTCACTTTTATCGAACCTTAATTTCACATTATTGTATTTAAGCGTGTCGTCAGAAATGTCCCAACCTGTGTTGTCGTGGCGCATCCATCCAAACCCGCTGCTGTAGCGTATTTCGGGCTCGTTTACATTTACAATTAACTTGCCGTTTTCAGGCTGCGTAAGATTGATATCGGAGCTCACTCTTTCGTATTCCCTTACATCTTTTGCAATGCTTACTGCAAATGATATAGCGCATATCCAGCCTAACGTCCACAATCCACCGAAGATCCAGCCAAGATAACGGCTTCTTGAACGGACACGAACAATTCTTCTGATCAACCATGTCATAAATCCAATAATTGGAACTCCAATGAAGAATATCAAAGTGCCCCAGGCCAGCATTTTTTGCAACGCCGATGTCCACAGAAAGTTATTGATTGGCCACCAGGCTACGCCACCTAAAAGAATGGCCATGAAAGCTGCAAACAGCGCCAGGGTTATGCATCCTGCTACGAAAATGAAAAAAGCTTTGATGATAACACCAATTGCATGGAGACAACCTCTTCCGGCAGGTTGAGAGACCTGTCTTAAATCGGAAGCGAAATCGGCGCCCTGGGTGCGTACAAACTCTTGAGCTCTTCCGCTCATTTTTTGTGCTGTATCTTTTACTTCTTCGCCCCAGTTTTCCATCCGGCTTTTGAAATCATCCATTCCTTCTTTCACATTCTGGCGTATCCTGTTCACATCGACTTTCTCACCACGCATTTCCATTTTCTCAAAAGGGCTTCTTGCTTCAGGCAACACAATCCAAAGAATGATGTAGGCTAGAACAAAAGTTCCGGAAAAAGAGCCAATGAAAATGTTGGGGAAGATATCACGTTGCCACATGAAAAAAATTCCGTTCAAAACACCGAACAAAATGTTCAATAAAATTGGTGCAGCGAATATTAAACGAAAGGCCCATGATGGTTTATTGAAGTAAGCACCCAATCCGCCGGCAACGCCTGAAATTACCCTGTCATCCGGGTTTCGGAAAAGGCGTTTGCCTACATAGCTATCCAAATCACGAACAGGAAGAATAATCCATAAGGCGACATAAATTAATATGCCCATTCCAAATCCCCCGAACGTGATAATAGCAAACAGCAAACGAACAATTGCAGGATCTACATTCATGTAATTGGCGATACCCGCACAAACACCGCCCAAAAATTTATCTGAGCCATCACGGTAAAGTCTTCCTTTTACTCTTTTTGTTTCTGTTTGTGTTTGCGTATAGGTTCCCGAAGTTTTTCCTGCGGCTGCAGATACTTTTTCTTCTGCATCGGTTCTTTCAAAATCTTCTACACGGCCCATTGAGTTGATGATCTCGTTCATGTCAGCATCGGTAATTGCTGTTGCGCCTTTGCGAACTTTATCATTCATTAATTCGGCTATGCGGCTTTCAATGTCATTAATGATTTCATCACGGCCGTCTTCATTGGCAAAATACTTGCGAAGACTTTCGATGTATCGCTGTAAACTTTCGTACGCAGTATCCTCAATAGGAATTACTCTGCCGGATAAGTTTATGTTTATGATCTTTTTCATTTTATAAAAGCTTTGGTTGAAGTTTTAAGAATTGTTGTCTTTTTTATTAGTGAGCGTATTGACGCCGTTGGATAGTTCCTGCCAGGTTTGCTCCAGCTCTTTATAAAAAGTTTCTCCTTTTGATGTCAGCGAAAAATATTTGCGTGGAGGACCGGAGTTGCTTTCGACCCAACGATAGGTGAGCATGTCAGCGTTTTTCAAACGGGTAAGAAGCGGGTAGAGCGTGCCTTCTAAAATTTGAAGGTTGGCGGCTTTCATTTCTTCCACGATGTCGCTGGGATAGGCCTCTCCGCGGCGAATAATGGAAAGAATACAAAACTCTAATATTCCCTTCCGCATCTGGCTCTGAGTATTCTCGATATTCATATTTCCTTCTTTTTTCCGCACCTTCCCGGTTCTTAGAAGAACCGGGATAGGATTGGATGATTTATGTGGAATTAAATTGTCACAACAAAGATATGGTGTTTGTTTGGTACTATGCAACACAAAGTACCAAGTTTTTTACAGTAATCTGGATGAGGCTGGGGTTTCTTTTTTGTTTTGAATTGAAAATCATCCAATAACTATGAATAACCAGTCACAGGAAAATCTTTAAACGGGACAAATAAGGGAAGAATGGAAAGACAAGGCTGGAGATGTCGAATTATTATATAAGTAATGTCTGCCGATAGATGGTCAGGAAATTTTTGTTGCTTTTTATTAGAATTTTTCAACAAAGACCCGCTCTTTGGCAGAGGCATCTAGAATCATATACTTTTTTACAAGGTTAACTGCCGTTTCATCTAAGGCATCAATTACATTTTTATAAGAACAGCCAGAAGTAGGCTTAATTAAGAAGACGAGGTCATCTTTCCCGTTTGCCTTATTTAAGTTTTGCAGTTGCCTTTGCTTTTGTCTTATCAGCTTACCGATTCCATCTGATTCAGAATAATTTGTTGAAATGATTTTGCCTTTTGATAAGGCATCTTCAAACTGTCCTTCGTAAGCATAAGCTTTATTGTTTTTTGCAAGCAGAACTGTCAGCACGCTGCTTTCCGCAGTTGGAGTCAAAATATTTTTATCTATTGGCATTATTATTTTCATCGCTTTGTTTTCCGTCATCGTTGTTGTCAAGATGAAGAATGTTATTAGTAAAAAGCCAAGATCAACCATCGGTGTCATATCAATGCGCAATGAAGAATGAACTTTCCTTCCCTTTCTTTTTGATTGCAGTTCTAGCTGTTCCATATCAGCAATTTTCACCTATGATTAAACTCATTTCAATTTCCATAAAACGTCAGCAATTAAGCTGGCCATTGTTCGTAGTTTTTCACTATGAAAACGATCATTGTTCCCACAGATTTTTCCGCTGCTGCCGAAAACGCAATGTTGTTTGCAGGGCAGTTGGCCAACAATATTGATGCGTCGATTTTGCTTCTGCACATGTTTCAAATTCCTGTGAACATGAGTGATGCTCCTTTATTAGTCGTTTCGGCCGAAGAGTTAAAAGAAAGTGCAGACAAGGGCTTGCTGCATGCAAAAAAAATCCTGCAAAGCAGTTTTGCTTCACTTAAGGTGCGCACCGAAAGCATTCTCGGTGATGTGGTTACTGAATTAGCAGAAGCCTGCAGAAAGGAAAACCCCGTTGCCGTAGTTGTTGGCAAACATGGAGCATCAGGGCTCGAAAGAGCCTTGTTTGGAAGCACATCCCTTTCAATTATCCGTCACATCCATTCTCCTGTAATTGCCGTTCCGGATTTTGTAACTAGCGAACAAATAAAAAGCGTTGCATTGGCCGTTGATAACAGGGAAAAATTACCAGCATCAAAAATCAAAAGCACAATCGAAGCACTAAGGGCAAATTTGCATGTGATTCATGTGCAGCAGAGAAAAACGGAGTCTCCTGTCTTAACGACGGTTGAACAATTAAACACCTCGTGCAAAACAATACAGGATGAACAATTTGTTCATGGCATCCAATCTTACATCGAAAACAACAACATCGATTTGCTTTTGGTCGTTCCCCACAAACACAACCTTGTTGAAAGATTGTTTTTAAAAACACATACGCCGGAATTGCTTCGCGAAATTTCAATTCCAATTATGAGTATTCGTGAAGACTGACCGGGCAATCAATAGAAAGAGAGAGATGTTTGTTGGTTCACTCATCTATTTGGGGGCGCCTCAAATTCAGGTTTCTCACCCCGGGGTTTGACGCTAGAATTCCGCGTTTTTGGGCGTCCTTGGAAACGCGATTACATCGCGGATATTTCCCATGCCTGTTACAAATTGAACCATTCGTTCAAAGCCCAAACCAAAGCCTGCGTGAGGAACGGTTCCGAACCTTCTTGTATCTAAATACCACCATAACTCATCGGCTGGAACATGCATTTCTTTCATGCGTTGAAGAAGCTTGTCCATTCGTTCTTCACGTTGAGAGCCGCCAACAATTTCACCGATACCCGGCGCTAAAATATCCATTGCCGCTACTGTTTTTCCATCATCGTTCTGGCGCATGTAAAACGCTTTGATTTCTTTTGGATAATTAGTAACGATCACCGGTTTTTTAAAATGTTTTTCAACAAGATAACGTTCATGTTCGCTTTGCATATCAATGCCCCACTTCACGTCGTATTGAAATTTTTTCTTTTTGTAGGCAGGCGATTGCACTAGGATATCGATCGCTTCGGTGTAAGTAATGCGTTCGAATTTATTGTCAGTAACGAATTGCAATTTTTGAATTAAATCCAATTCGCTTCTTTCGTTTTGTGGTTTTTGTTTTTCTTCATCCAACAACCGCTGCCGCAAAAATTCCAAATCATCAGCATTGTTTTCCATTGCATACTTAATGATGTATTGAATAAATTCTTCGGCAAGGTTCGCATTGTCTTCCAAATCATAAAAAGCCATCTCTGGTTCTATCATCCAAAACTCTGCAAGGTGTCGCGCCGTATTGGAATTCTCAGCACGGAAGGTGGGACCAAATGTGTAAATATCTCCAAATGCCGTTGCGCCCAATTCCCCTTCCAATTGTCCGCTTACCGTGAGGTTTGTGGAACGACCAAAGAAATCTTCTGCAAAATCAATGCTTCCGTCTTCTTTTCTTCGGGGATTGTCAAACGGCAAAGTAGTCACACGAAATGTTTCGCCTGCGCCTTCTGCATCGCTTGCTGTAATAATCGGTGTGTGCAGGTAAACAAATCCTTTGTCATTAAAAAATTTATGTACGGCAAAGGCAAGCGAATGGCGAATGCGGAATACAGCGCCAAAGGTATTAGTACGAAAACGCAAATGAGCAATCTCTCTTAAAAATTCAAGGCTGTGTTTCTTTGGTTGCAGTGGATATTTTTCCGCATCGCTGTCGCCAAGTATTTCAACCTGGTTTGCTTTCAGCTCCATCTTTTGGCCTTTACCAAGAGACTCTACCAGGTTGCCGGTTACTTTCAATGAAGCACTTGTGGTGATGCGTTTCAAAAACTCATCGTCATATTTTCCTAATTCCAAAACAACCTGAAGATTATTGTTGGTAGAACCATCATTCAATGCCACAAATTGATTGTTGCGAAAGGTTCGCACCCAGCCCATTACTGTTACTTCCTGTTGCTGCGGCTGCCAGGTCAATAGCTCTTTAATTCTTGTACGCTTGTTAAACATGATAATAAAATGAGGTTTGCAAAGATAACGTTCCCCTTTGTTCATAGCTTTTGTTTCGCAATCACTGGAGTTTCGGCGCTTCTCTTATGGTTGTGTATTTCTTGTCACGTTTTCGAGGCCCGCAATGGATTACAAAAGCACAAACGATTGAACATTACTCAATACAATTTCTATTGTTCAGGGGCTCAGGATAAAAGCGGATACCGCCATCGGCGGGCCTGAATTAAAGTTGATTTGATTAAAGAGAGGTAAAAGCCCCACGGTTTTCTTATTTCAGTTTTCAGACAAAATTTATTTGAAGTGCTGATGCCGCGGGGTTTTTATTACAGTTATTGGTTTGGCTCACATTCGTTAAATCGTCTGATAAGCAGGACAAAAATTTTTGGTTTTATCATTTTAGCCGTATACTTGCATCGGAAAAGTTGAGAGCTCATACCCTTATTTACTCACAACCGGTATTTTTTCAAATTCCATTCATAAACGAAAATCTTTAACTAAACCGACTGGTTAAAACTTCAAATAGTATCAAACTATAGCCTTTATGTATGACATTTTGCAGCTGAACGACATGCTTGTTCCCGAATTACTGGACATTGCAGAAGACCTTAAAATTGACAACGCAAAAAAGCTGGATAAACAGGAGCTCATCTATAAAATCCTCGATAAACAGGCCGTTATGAGTAGCGAACAAAAAAACGATGGTGCAGGAAAACAAAGACAACGCAAACGCATAGTAAAAGCGACAACCGCTAATAGTACCGAGGAAGCAATTGTGGAAGAACCCATTGCAGAAGAAAAAGCACCGGCGAAAAAAGCGACTGCAAAAAAAGAGGCGAAGCCTGCAAAAAAAGCCGCCACAAAAAAACGTCATGAAGAGGGTGCTTCGGAAGAAAAGACGGCCAAGCCCGAACAGCCTCAACTGCAATTGCCTGTTGATGCTGCAGACGAAGATGAACCCGAAATGCAAGAGGCAGAACCTGTTGCAACCCCGGAAAGAGGCAGAGAAATCAGCAAGTTTTTTCCTCAGCAACAGCAACAGCAACAACGCCGCGAGAATTTTAATATAGAATTTGACGGAATTATTTTGGCAGAAGGCGTTTTGGAAATGATGCCTGATGGTTACGGTTTCCTTCGCTCTTCTGATTACATGTATCTTTCGTCTCCCGATGATATCTACGTTTCTCCTTCACAAATAAAATTGTTCGGATTAAAAACTGGTGACACGGTTTATGGATCTGTACGTCCTCCGAAAGAAGGCGAAAAATATTTTGCTTTATTAAAGGTGGAAACAATCAATGGAAAAAGTCCCGAAGAAGTTCGCGACCGTGTACCATTTGATTATCTGACGCCATTATTCCCTTTCGAAAAGTTGAACTTGTTTGATGATGCTGCTAATTATTCAACAAGAATCATGGATCTATTCACGCCAATTGGTAAAGGTCAGCGTGGATTGATTGTTGCACAGCCAAAAACAGGTAAAACCATGTTGCTGAAAGCTGTTGCTAATGCTATTGCAAAAAACCACCCCGATTGTTATTTGATGGTCGTATTGGTGGATGAAAGACCTGAAGAAGTTACAGATATGGAGCGCAGCGTAAAAGCTGAGGTAATTGCATCAACGTTTGATGAACCTGCAGAAAAGCACGTTAAGGTTTCAACTATTGCTTTGCAAAAAGCAAAACGTTTGGTTGAGTGCGGTCATGATGTAATTATTCTTTTGGATTCGATCACCCGTTTGGCAAGAGCACACAATACAGTAGCACCAGCATCGGGTAAGGTTTTATCAGGTGGTGTTGAAGCAAATGCCATGCAAAAACCAAAACAATTTTTTGGTGCGGCAAGAAAAATTGAAAACGGCGGTTCGCTAACTATTCTTGCAACAGCCTTAATTGATACAGGCTCAAAAATGGATGAGGTTATTTTTGAAGAATTCAAAGGAACGGGTAATATGGAATTGCAATTAGATCGCCGTTTGGCTAACAAACGTGTTTTCCCTGCAATAGATTTAACAGCCTCCTCAACTCGTCGTGATGATTTGCTTTTGGAAAGAGATGTTCTTCAAAGAATGAATCTGCTTCGTGTGTATTTGAATGATATGAATACCGAAGAGGCAATGACAGAATTGCTTAAGAGGATGAGAGGAACAAAAAGCAACGAGGAGTTTCTTGCTTCAATGAACGGATAATCGAAAAAATAAGATATTGAAAATGCTTCTTTCGGGAAGCATTTTTTATTTACAGAAACCAAAAGATACTTTTGTAATCGTGGCCATTGAAAGACTCAACATAAAAGATTTTTTAACCCTATCGAAAGGGAATTTATTGCTTGATGTCCGCTCCCCAGGCGAATACAGTCATGCGCACATTCCGGGTGGAAAAAGTTTCCCGCTGTTTAGCGATGAGGAAAGAGCCATCGTAGGAACCGCATACAAACAAAAAAGCAGGGAAGAGGCAATTAAAATTGGTTTGGATTTTTTTGGACCGAAGATGAGAACGATGGTTGAGAAGGTTGAGGCGTTAGCGAATAATCAAACAAAAAATTCGGAACCTGCAGCCCGGGATTCAAAACTTTTATTTATTTATTGTTGGAGAGGCGGAATGCGAAGTGCGGCCATCGCGTGGTTGATGGATCTATATGGCTTTAAGGTTTTTACTTTAGCCGGTGGATACAAAGCTTTTCGCAACCATACGCTTCAAACATTTGAACAGCCTTTTCAATTTAAAATTCTTGGTGGGTACACAGGCTCGGGCAAAACAGAGGTTTTAAGTGCGCTAAAAAAACAGGGCGAAAAAGTTATCGATCTTGAAAATGCAGCTTCGCACAAGGGTTCTGCATTCGGAAGTTTTAAAATGCCGAAGCAACCGACGCAAGAAATGTTTGAAAATTATTTAGCCCTGGAGTTAAATGAAATGAGCCAACACAAAGAAAACGGCGACGTTGTTCATCCCTCTAAAGGAAGCGCGATCATCTGGCTTGAGGATGAAAGCCAGCGCATCGGCAACTTAAATATTCCCGGAGCCTTGTGGGAAAACATGCGACGTTCAGCAATTGTTTTTTTGGAGATTCCTTTTGAGCAGCGATTGAAACACATCATTGAAGAATACGGCGATTGTGATAAAGAAAACCTGATTGAAGCAGTTGGGAGGATCAGCAAACGGCTGGGCGGCCTCGATGCAAAAAACGCAATTGAGTTTTTGCAAAACGGGGACATATCCAATGCTTTTAGAATTCTTTTAAATTATTATGACAAGCGTTATTTAAAAGGCTTGCACAATCGGGAGAACGTGTCGGCGTTATTAACCAGGATCGAATGTGAAAATGTAACACCTGAAAACGCTCTGCTGCTATCCAAACATCAAACTGTATGAAAAACCTGATTGCATTTTTGTTTTTATTTACCAGCTTTTTTTCTTCCGCACAAAAAATTGGTGGATTTTATAAAGGAACCTTATACAACGATTCCACTAAAATGACACAGAACTATGAGCTGGCGTTGGCCGAACGCCGGGGCAAAATCATGGGTTATGCTTACGTTACTTTTATAGCCAATGACACGTTTTACTACGGCATCAGAAAGATCAATGCAAAGATTGTTGGTGACTCCTTAATTGTTGAAGACGACAAGTTCATTGCAAACAATTTTCCCGAATCTCCTGCAAAACATGTTGCACGGACAGTTACGATTCCCCTGGCAGGACAAAAAGATAGTCTTATAAATATCAATGGAAGATGGAAAACCAACAGAACAAAAATTTATTACTCCGTTCCGGGTTCTGTTACTGCAACCAGATCGAATGATAGTTCCGGTTCTGCATTGTTTGCGCATTTAAAAGAATTGAATTTAATGCCAAATGAAAACAATTATTCAAATACGCAATCGCAAACAACAGCAGAAACCCAGACAAAAAATAAAAAGACCGACAACCCTGAAAAGACTAAAACAAAGTCTTCGACTACAGAAACAACTGTGAAATCAAAAGAAGACAAAACAAAAATTAAAACGGAGAAAGAACCAGTAGCTGACCGGGTTGAATCAACAATTTTGCCGTACGGACAAAGAACAAATCATTTACAACAAACCATCAACGTCACTTCTGATAGTCTTATATTGTCTTTTTATGACAATGGTGTTGTTGATGGCGATTCCATTTCGGTTTATATCAATGGAGAACCTGTTGTAAATAAGGTAATGCTGAAATCATCTGCCTCGAAAAAAACAATTTATTTAAAAGACAACACGGATGTGGAGTTGGTCCTGGTTGCCGAAAGCATGGGAACCATTCCGCCAAACACAGGACTGCTTGTTATTCATGATGGCGATAAATCTTATCAAATAAATTTCAGTACCGACTTTCAAACAAATGCAAGTATTCTTTTAAAAAGAAAGAAAAATCAG